>Ga0210408_10000337_pt1 | contig 65345 bp, 59 predicted proteins | sample IncBWH4MmetaG_FD_155471 | JGI IMG/M metagenome (GOLD analysis project Ga0210408, IMG submission 155471) | Forest soil microbial communities from Barre Woods Harvard Forest LTER site, Petersham, Massachusetts, United States - Inc-BW-H-4-M | ecosystem: Environmental > Terrestrial > Soil >... | reverse complement strand
GGAGCGTCTGCATACCCTGCATCGGGCCGGAAGTTTTTTCGTCATTCGTGCCAAGTCTAACCTGGACTTTCATCGCCTGTATTCGGCTTCCGTCGATCGCTCCACCGGAGTGATCTGTGACCAGACCTCAGATATCAGCAATGGGCCGCCTGATTTGGGGCCCAGATCTTCCAATTATCAGTTATCAATTTTATCAATCGCCGGGTCCAAATCACCCCTGGTACAGAATTCCAAGAGCACACCACTGTATTTAGGAAAAGGCGCTAAAACGAGAAGGCCCTGATTATTCAGGGCCCTGTCGTTGCACCATCAAGAACTGACAGCAGCTACCCTCGAAGCTACTTCGGTAAGAGGCTGCAGGGGAGCATGTGGAAGCCGCTGAATTGGAAGTTGGAGCCGACCGCAATCGGCTGGTCGGAGCTGACGCGGACGGTAAACGATACGTTCGTTACGCCATCGAATCCTGGACCACCGGTCTGAGGGGTCACAAAAGGCACGTCCAAGGTGTTCGCGGGCGAAAGTGTCACTGTGCTGGCGCCTGTTTGTCCTGGGTAGGTCTGGGCCGGAGACGAGCCTGGAATCGTAATGCCAGCCAAGTTGTTCCCACTCTGGTCGAGGAAATTCACAGCGATGTTGGCCGTGGTGGGGCTTCCGTTGAAAACGTATATATCAGCCCTGGGACTGCCAGCCGCATTGGGGAAACTCGCGGGTGTGCATACCCAGACGAAAGGCGGTCCACCTGAGGATGAGCCCGCTGGGCCTTGGGGGCCCTGTGGACCTTGAGCACCTTGTGGACCTTGGGGACCTTGCACACCCTGAGTCCCTTGTGGACCCGCAGCGCCTTGCGGACCTGCTGGGCCTTGCGGACCCTGTGGGCCTTGGGGTCCTTGCGGGCCGACCAGGCCTAGCGAGAGCGCGAAGGTGTGTTCGGCGTCATCGCGGTCACGCCCCCAGGCTACTTCCAGCAGAAAGGAGCCGGTGGGAATCGGTGACGGAAGATCGGCCGTGAGCACGCCGGTGTGCGTGCTGCTGTTGATCGACGAACTTACAACCACCAGCGGCGACCCGCCGAGCCGGACTTTCGGCGTCGGATGGTGATCCACTTCGTCGAGATGCGAAACCGCGATCGTCAACGTCTTTGCTACGGTGTCGACCTGTACCTGGGTCACGCGCAGATGATCGTCTTCGGCCTTTGCCGGGTGCGCAGCCGCAAGCACCAATAGACCCACGACAAGCACAAATCCTTTGCGAACAGCCAATGAATACTTCATTTTAGTTTTCACCTCGTTTTGATATCAGGGCAAGCGTGCTGGACAGAAACGGTTGGGCCAGAAGGGATGGCTCATACCAATTTCCTTGTGAAGGCGGAAGCCGCCTTGAATGTCCAAATGGTTTTAAATAGTGCGCGCTAATTTAGCCACTTGCGGGAGAGTTGTCAATGTTGGCGAAAAAGTAATTCAATCCATGGGCCAGGAGAGCAAGTTCATCGCAAGAAGGAAACCAACTTCTTACCGCTGATTTGCGCGGATGAACGCTGATAAACCAAACCTTTGAAACACGGAGGAACAGAGGAAGCAGAGGAAACCCAAAACCCTTAACCACGAAGGAACACGAAGTTAAAGACGAAGGACACGAAGGAAAGCAAAGAAAATCTTCGCGGCAGGGCAAGACTTTCACGAATAGTGTTGCAGTGGGTTTCTTTTTTGCGTTGCTATGCCTGAAAGTCTTCTCTGCCCTGCAAAGATTTCAGCCGTCTTTAGGGACTTGCACTGACGATTTAGAAAAATCGTCCTTCGCTCCGTTTCAGGATGACATCGATTCTCTCTCTACGGTTCCTCGGAAATTTCGATCACATTGCCTTCCAGGTCGCGCATTTCAAAATAGTGGGTCCCCTGGCGGTCCTGTTGGATCTCACCGGCATTTACGCCTCGGGAGACTAGGAAGTCCCTGGCTTTTTTCAAATGGGAGGTAAAGAACATCGCGGTAGGTTCATCGGCAGATGTGCCGGCAGGCGTGTACGACGGACCCAGGAGCAGCGCACCCTCATCAGGAGTAGAACCCAGCACGATGCAGCCCTCTGCGTCATCAAGCTGGATTGTAGTTTTACGAAGGCCCAGCTTCTCGATGTACCAGGCGGTCGCGGCCGCAATATCATTCACGCTGATGTAATTCGTTTCCGCAATTCTAAGCAGCGACATAGTGGAATACCGCGATCCGCCGCAGAAAGTATATCGCGGTTGCCGGGCCAAACTGATTTGAGCGTGTTTCAAAAATAGGCGTTTCGTCATCAGGGCTAAGAACCTGGTCGTTTTAGGGTCAGTAACGCAGGCCTAAAAGGCCTGCTCTTCCACCAAAAGAATTCTGAATGGCGTTTTGAAACACGCAGTTGTAATTTTCAGCGCCGTTAGAACTTAATCCGAATGTTGCTGCCTGCTCGAACACCGCTATCTGTAAGGATATTTTCAATTTCAAAATTTGAAATTTTCCAAGTTTTAGATTTCTCATGGTCTAGAAGCTTGCTTACCTTAGGTGCGTACCAATAGTCTAAGAACAGAGCATGTCAACCCTCATGCCTGTGCTTTATCCTGAATCAAGAGGAATGAATGAAGAAAATTGCACTAATCCTAATCGTTTCCATCTTTGCTGTGAGCGCCTTTGCAGCGGAGTTGCAAGGTCCCAGTCTAGAGAGCCGGCGCAAGCAGTTGAATGACCTGCTGGCGGAGCAATGGGAATACAACCTCCGCACCAACCCGGAATATGCCTCTGTCCTGGGCGATAAGCGGTATAACGACAAGCTCAGCGATGTCTCCGAAAAAGCGGTCTATGCCAATCTGGAACAGGACAGGAAATTTCTAGCGCGCTTCAAGGCCATTGATACGACCGGGTTCCCTGAGCAAGAGGCCCTCAACAAGGCGCTGATGGTGCGCCGACTGGAGACCGAACTTGAGGGTGCACGCTTTAAAGAATGGGAGATGCCGGTGACCCAGTTTGGCGGCCTGCACATTGAGTCGCCGCAACTGGTCTCGGTGCTCTCCTTTGAAACCGTGAAGGACTACGAGGATTACATAGCTCGTCTGCGGCTGCTTCCCCGGGCCTTTGACCAGACCATGGACTTGATGCGCAAAGGCATGGCCGACCATCTCATGCCGCCGAAGATCCTTCTGGAGCAGGTGGCCAAGCAGTCAGGCCAGATTGCCAACAACAAGCCGGAGGAGAGCCCTTTCATGGAGCCGGCCAAGAAATTTCCTGCCAGCTTTTCCGATCAGGACAAGAAGCGGTTGCACGATCAGATGCTGGAAGCTGTCCGCAACCGGGTAACTCCGGTATACGTGAAGTTCACCAAATTTGTCACCGAAGAATATGCGCCTAAAGGACGCGCCGAACCCGGCCTGTGGGCACTGCCGGATGGCGATGCGCGCTATGCCTACGCGGTAAAGCTGGGCACCACAACCAACCTCACTCCTGAGCAGATCCACGAGATTGGCTTGCAGGAGGTGGCCAAGGACCGGGCGGCCATGCTCAAAATCGCCCAGAAGTTCGGCTACCAGGAGCTGAAGGCGTTCGATGCCGCCAATGAAGCCAATCCCAATTTGCATCCCAAGTCGCGTGAGGAGATGCTCGATCTTTACCGTAAATATGTTGACCAGATGTGGGCCAAGTTGCCGCAGATGTTTGGCCGCCTGCCCAAGGCCAAGGTCGAGATCCTGCCGGTTGAGGCGTACCGCGAGAAAGAAGCAGCCGGGGCAAGCTACGTGGACGGAACGCCGGACGGAAAGCGTCCCGGACACATTATGGTGAACACTGGCGACTATGCCAAACGATCAACCTTGGACATCGAGACCACGGCTTATCATGAAGGTGTTCCCGGGCATCACCTGCAAATCTCGATTGCTCAGGAACTGCCCACCTTGCCGCCCTTCCGCCAGCATGGTTTCTATATCGCCTACATTGAAGGCTGGGCGCTCTATTCAGAGCGCATGGGCGTGGAAGTTGGCTTCTACCAAGACCCCTACAGCATGTATGGCCACCTGCAAGATGATCTGCTACGCGCCATTCGCCTGGTGGTTGATACCGGCTTCCACAGCAAACATTGGACCCGCCAGCAGGTGGTGGATTACTTCCACGACAATTCCGGTATCGATGAGCCGACCGTGCAATCGGAAACCGACCGCTACATGGCCTGGCCTGCCCAGGCGCTGGGATACAAATTGGGGCAGCTCAAGCTGATCGAGTTGCGTGAGCACGCCAAGCAGGAACTGGGCAACAAGTTCGATATCCGGGATTTTCATGACGAGGTGCTGAGCGGAGGACCGCTGCCCCTGGACGTGCTCCAGACCCGAATCGACACCTGGATAGCCGCGCAGAAGGCGGGCGCCGGAATCTCGGCGGTGAGTAAGTAAGCAATCAAGAACGAGTTATGGATTTGCCTCGACGGGCTGAAGGATGGGAGCGAGCGAATGCGCTTTGTTGCCACCTTCGGTCCGCGCCGCTTCCAGGGCGTTCTCAACCCGGTTGATCACTTCCGTCACTACATCTACAGCGTCAAAGTGGGGTTGAAGAACGGCTTCCGCAATTCCCACACTTAGCTGAGGCGTGCGGTCCGTGCCGGGAACCTTGGTGGGCGCAAGCACTTTCCGCATCTTGTCGACCACCAGGAAGGCGTTTTTCTCATTCGTATCGGAGAGCAGCAGGGCAATGGTGGTCAGGTCATAGCGCAAGGCCACATCATTCTGCCGGATATGGGAGCAGATGGTCTGGGCCGCCTGTTGCATCAAGCTCTCTACGTTGGCCTCTCCTACTTCTTTGGTCAACGCTGTTGCTTTGCCAAAGTGCAGCAGCATGAGGGTGAGCGGCGTCTGCTGCTGGACGGAGCGCCGCACCTCCGACAGCAACACATCCAGGTAGGAAGAGCGCTTCAGCAAGCCTGACTTTTCATCTGTGACCGCCAGGGTCTTCATGAGGGAGCGTAGGCGGGCATTGCTGACCGCCAGAACCATCTGATCGGCGATGGTCCTGAGCACCACAATGTCGGTCTGCCGCCACTGCCGGGGTGTGCACTGCTCCAGAATCAGGATGCCGGCCTGTTCGCCTGCGTCCATCAAGGGGACGGCGAGCAAAGACTCAATATTGAGCGTCTGCACGTGTTCATGCACCGGTTGCAACTCACCGGCACTCTTCGCGCTGGGGATGTTCACTGGACCGCCTACGGCAAGCTGCTGGGTAATGGCAATCAGCTTCACGATAGACATCACGTCAGACTGGGTGATGCCAGGCGCGCAATATTCCAGAGCTGCCGAAGGAGGCTTGCCCAGCGTGCATAGTCCGGCCACGCAGCGGCTGGCGTTGAAATGGCGTCCGATCTCGTTCACGGCGGTAAACAGCACGCTTTTTACATTGGCCTGGCGGTAGATATTGCGTGTGATGTCGGTGACCCGGGCAAAATTGTCCACCGCGTTTTCGTCATGCAGGGGAGCAGGATTCATGGCCGGAGAGTTGGTTGGCATATTGGTTGAAAGCTGGCTGGATGCAGGCGCGCTGGCCGCTTTAGCAGCCGCCGGAGAGGGTTCATACTTGGGCGCAAAGCCGGCAACACTATAAATGTGACGCAGCTTGTCGCTCTTTTCCTCTTCATGCGGAAATAGTTTACTGATACGCTCCAGCCGTTCCAAGGCCTTCGACCTCATGCCGTATTGCAGGTAAATCTCGGCCTGAAGGATAAAGTCTTCAAGCACGGTGGGTTCGGATTCCTGGACGCCGCCTTCGTGCAGCGGGGTGGCTTCGACCGTGCTGGCGACGGTTTGGAAGCGGTTGGCAATGCTGTTGAACTGGTTGGCGTCGATCTTGCCACGCAACATCTCCAGACGCTTGCCGTGACCAGTCTCATAGGGATCGACCTCGGCCGACCGGTCCAGCGCCTCGCCGGCCCGTGTATATTTACCCGCCGCATAATAAAGCTGGAAGAGTTTAATCAATGTCCGGCAGTATTCATGCTCGCGATTGGCCGAATTGAAGAGCTCCACCAGGTATTCCAGGAACTCGATGGAAGGCATGCGCTTGTCGGCAATCTCATCGACAAGGCTGATGAATTCCCGGCGTTTACCCAGCTTGGTCTCGTGTTGCTCCAGCTTGTGCGCCAGGGCCAGCGCTCGTTGGGTGTCTCCTACATCCAGGTAGGCGCCAACCAGGGAGGCGATCTCATCCACCTGCTGAGGATCGTCCTGAAAGAGCTCCCAGGCATAAGGTTCTGCCTCCGCTGGCCGTTTGGCCGCCATCAAAGCATGCGCATAGAGCTCCCGAATCTCTTTAGTGCTCTCCAGATTGGTCACCGCCCGGTCGAGCACCGCGAGGCATTCGGGAATGGCGTTGTGCGAAAACAGGCCGCGAGCGTAGAGCAAGATGGCCTCCAGGTTGGCGGGGTCCTGATTGTAGGCTTTCTCAAACCACTCAAAGCCCGAGCCTGGTGTTTCCTGGTCTTTGACCCGTCCCAGTTTTACAAAATTCACTGAGGCGGTTTCACCTTCGCCCAGATAGGCTGCCTTCTCTGCGAGTCGTTGCAGATTCCTGGCATTTGGGGCCAGTTCAACCATGCGCTTGGCGGTGGCCAGGGATTGTTTGTCACGTCCTTGAAGTTCGAACCCTTTCAGTGCGGCTGCGTAGGCTTCCAGGGCCTCTTTCTTGTCCCTCTTTTCTATGATCTGGGCAAAATGAAATGTTTGCAGCGGTGTAGGCGTGGCGATTTTAACCAGCTTTTTGTATGTAACCAGACCGGAATGGTCCCCGGAAGTGATTTGTTCATCCAGGAGTGTGCTGAGCAGAGTTGCAGCTTCAGAGTTGCGGCCCACCGCCAGGCAGAGATCGGCGGCTGTTTGCCGCACCTGATCGTTCTTGGGGTCCTCTTCCAGAATGGACAAATACTCTTCCAAGGCAGCCTCTGGCTTGCTCTTTTGGAGATATCTTTCCGCTTTTTCCAGTCTTTTGGAAATGTCTGGCATGAATCCAAATCCCTCGTTGCTCTTGGGAGGGGCTGGCCAGGAGCGATTGAGGCTGAGGTAATGCTTATTCTAAGCGGGATTGCGGCCAGTCTCAATGCCACAGCTAATAATTAGGCGAAAGTCCCGCCCATTTCGGGAAAATGTGCTCCTCTTGGCCTTAAGCTGCTATAACTTTGCCAATGACTAACCCGCAACTTGAGAAAATTACCAACCGGGAGCAGGGCCTAAAGCACCAGCTTACGGCTGGACAAATGGCCATGGTGGCCGTTGGCGGCTCCATTGGGACAGGGCTCCTGCTGGGCTCCGGGGCCGCTATCCAGATTGCCGGTCCGGCCGTCATCGTCTCTTATATCTTAACTGCCCTGATGTGCTGGACGGTGGCCTTGGCCATAGGAGAGATGTCCAGCATGCACCCGGCAGCCGGCTCCTTTGGCGTCTACGCTGAGCTTTATCTGAATGATTGGGCTGGGTTTGTCGCCCGTTATGGCTATTGGTTCTCGGTGGTCATTGCCATCGGCTCAGAGGTGATCGCCGCCGGCGCCTACATGCACCGGTGGTTTCCGCAAATCCCGATAGTGACCTGGATGTGCATCTTCGGGTTTCTCCTATTGCTGGTCAATCTCTTCCCGGTCCGCAATTATGGGACATTTGAGTACTGGTTTGCTTTTATCAAAGTCTTCGCAATTCTTTTCTTTATCGTGATCGGGGCGGCGTTATTGGTGGGAGCCAAGATACACCCGCAATACTTGGCCGACGGCGGTTTTGCTCCCAACGGATGGAGATCCGCCTTTATCGCCGCGTCTTTCGGTTTGTACAGCTTTTTGGGGATCGAGATGGTGGCCATCTCCTCCGGGGAGGCGCGATCCGGGGCCGAGGTATCCAAGGCCACCCGCATTGCCTTTGCCATGTTGGTCTTCGTCTATGTGGGTGCAATGGCCGTGCTGGTCGGTGTTATGCCGTGGCGACATGCCGGGGTGGCCCAGAGCCCATTTGTTACCGTCTTCGACGTAGCCGGAATTCCCGCCGCTGGTCTCATCATGAATGCCGTGGTGCTTTCCGCTGCATTGTCGGCAGCCAATGCCAGCCTTTACGTTACCTCGCGTATGCTTTTCTCCCTGGCCCGCTCAGGTCATGCACCGCGCCGTTTGGGCGGGCTGAACGAGCATGGCGTACCCTTGCCCGCCCTGATGGCTTCTATGGCGGGAATCGTTATCGCGATCGTGGTGCAGAAATATGCGCGAGAGCAGGCATACCTCTACATCATTGACACGTCCCTGTTCGGCGGCATGCTGGCCTGGCTGATCTCGCTGGCAGCACACGTGCGTTTCCGCAAGGTCATAACCCCAGAGCAACTGGCTTCACTCAAGCTGCGCGCGCCGCTGGGAGCTGTTGGATCGATACTGGGTTTTATTGCCATTGCGGCAGCCATCGTTGCAACTGCCTGGGTGCCGCAATCACGGGTTACAGTTATCAGCGGTGGGCCGTATCTGCTGGTCCTGACGGTGGCCTACTTGCTCGTTAGGATGAGGAACGCTTGAGGAGAACCTTTGAGCCGCGAATTAACCACAAATGAGACCAATCCAACCTTTGAAACACGGAGGAACTGAGGAAGCAGAGGAAACCAACAAACCTTAATGGGGTTGATCTGAATCTCTGGCATCCCCAGAACACTATTCGGGATTTTTGACGGGCCCTGAATGGACAAAAATCTTGTACCGGTATTTAAGCTCAATTTCTTCTCCAGCTTTCACCGGTATCTCCCACTCGATGGTGGAATGCGGGTTCACCGCCTCAATTTCTTTAGTAGTCTTATGCGATTTGCCGCCATTGGAGGCTGACAGCACCTCACCCACCACATCCTTCACAACATGTAGGGTGGCAGCCGTTGTCTTGTAATTATGCACGCGCAGGGTCCCTTCTGCGGTCACTGCATCGTAGGTTGTGCCAGTAATACGGGTTGCACCTTTGACCCGAGTAATCTCATTTTCATCGCGGTCGGCATGGATATCCGAGGCAATGGTGAGTTTGAGATAGCCTGAAGCGGCCTTGGGAGTGTAGGAGAGCAGCTCCTGGGAAATAGGATTTGTGCCATGCACCACCAGGGCCGGGGCGGTTGTCCATGGGAATTTGGAGTTGTTTTTCAGCCGCAGTGAATGCCAAACCGTCTCATGGCTTTTCCGCGTTGCCTTGGAAGACTGTTCCTGATAATTTCCGGACTCATCTACCCGCGAATTATCGGAGACCTCCCAATCGTAGACCTCGTCGTAACTGACCAGCGAACTAAAAACGTTATACAGGGCCCGCTCGCCGGTCTTCAGGGTCACGTCCGGACGCGAGTACAGGAAAAGGTCTTCTTCCGAGTCGCCGGCCAGTTCCGGAGTCTCAGCCCTCTGTAGCCAAAAGTTCTCAGTCATTCCCGATACAGTAAAGCCATACGAATCATTCGATTGATTGGCCAGGGCATTTCCCTGAAGCCGGCCAAGCGTGCCGTTAATCGATGTCATCAGCTTCGCCAGGGACTCCTGCAACGCCATCGGCGAATGCACTTCTGAGTATTTGAAGTTGGGAAAGCCAACCACAAAAAACACATCGGTATGCTCCAGGTTTTCCGCATCGTTGATCAGGACGGCCTGCATGGTCAGTTGTGCCGTGTTTTTGTCTTTCAACTCGATCAGATAGGAAGGACTCCAACCCAGTCCCTTTTCCAGATACTCCATGCTTAATGGGACGCTTCCACTGGCGTTCTTGATGCGAAAGCGGAGCGACTTCTGCTCTACCAGAGGAGACCAGGTAAGACTTGGATCTCCGGCCACTTCAACACCGGAAATGCTGCTGTGGTTGAGCGCCATTACCTTGCCGCTGATCCGCAGTAAGACCGGCTTGACAGCCGGAGTGACCTGCGGCCTTTGGTCCTCACTGCTTTGCTCATCGACGGGTTCGGTTTTCAATTCGTCTGGCGAAACACCCCAGCCGAGAACTTCTCCGGTGTATTCCTTGTTGTTGTACGTAACGGTGACGGTCTTGCCGACATTGGCTTGAATCAGATCGCTTAGAGAAGCAACACTCCGCACCCTGGGTTCCTTATGGCGAAACGCAACTACCTCTTCGAGCACTGCCGGAGCGTTGGTGGCGATCCAGAGTGTTCCCAGGGTTGAAGCCGGGACATGATCAATCTGCCCTTTGCCATCCTCTACCTTTACATTGCCGTTGCGTATCACAAATGCCAGCCCGTTCTTGAATGCGGCAACCGATACCGGACGAAATTCCTTATCGGAGGTTGATGAAGATGATTGGTCTTGAAAGCTAAAAGCAAATGACGTTACACACACCAGCAGAATAGTTGCGATCTTTAAGCGCATAGCTGCCCCAAAAAATAGGTTTTGAAGACGATGAGGCAAGTATAGCCTTGCGGCGCCGCATCAACAATTTCTTCTTTTGAGGGATCCAGCGCGGCAGGGCGGAGCAGAATCGGGAGATCCACGGCTAGCCGGGACAGCTCCGGTGATCGGTGGATCGGAGGAGGCCAGAGCTTGTGATGCCCTCAGCTATTTTGGCGGCTCGGAGTTGGGCTTCTCCGGTGGTGGAATCTCTGAAAGCTGCTTCAGGATGGTCTGCTCCTGATCAGAGAAGGTGCTGCGGAACCTATCTGACTGCATTACGCGTTGACGCTCTTCCGGCGGCATCTGCCGCAAATTGCGAAGGGCGCCCCGCAGCATCGCCTTGCGGTTGTCTGGCAGTGCCTGAAACTGTTGTTCGGCCAGATGGATATGCTGACGTTGTTCCTGCGTGAGTGTACCCATGAACTGCATGCGCTGAATGATCCGTTCGCGCTGTTCGGGAGGCAGATTGTTAAATTTACGAAGCCGCTCTCTTAGCTGGGCCTGGCCCTCAGGAGAAAGCTTCTTGAATCCAGGATCGTTTTCCAGCTCTTTTTCCTGCAGGGCAGGAGGGAGGTCCTTATGCTGCTGGAGCCAGTCACCCTGCTTCCGTTGATTTTGGTTCGATGAAGCGGTGTTATTGCCCGGAGTGGGTTGGTGGTTACCGGGACCCGGTTGATGATTGCCTGGAGCAGGGGCAGGTGGGTGTCCGCCAGCGCCGCCAGCCTTCCGTTGCGAGGCGGCTGGAAGGCTCAGCGAAGCTGACAGAATCAAAACCCCGAAAAAGTTAGCCCGTGGCACCGATTAACCCTGCTTACTTATTCTAATGTGTCCTGCTGCAACTGCTGCTGCTGCTCCGTGCTGGCAAGCTCTTCCAACAAATCGGAGTTGGCATAAAAATCCTGGTTCTTTTCTAAAGCCTGGAGATCGCCTACCGCGGTTCCATGTTCAGGCGGACTTACTGTTCCACCTACATTCAGCCGATAAAACACTGCGCCTCCAGCCAATATTGCCGCCAGAGAGACGGCCATTACCGGCCGACGAAACCAGGAGAGCCAGCCCTGCGGCGCCTTATTCCGCTCCTCTTTTACATGTGCCTGAAGGCGAGTAAGAAAGTACGGGGAAGGTTCCGGGGCCTCCCATTCATCCAGCAATGCCATAGTCTTGCGCAAAGAGTCCAGTTCCTGAGCGCAGGCGCCGCACTCTCTCACATGAGCGGTCATTGCCGGATCAGCAGGACCCTCGGCCAGCAATTCGATCAAATTTTCCTTTACGTCTTTGCAATTCATACAAAACCCTTCAGCCGTTCCCGCAACGTCTCATAGGCGCGGAACAGCAGAGACTTAGTGGCTGATTCACTCAATTTCAATACGGCAGCAATCTCGCGATAGTCCATCCCATCGTACTTATGCATAAGGACGGCCACCCGTTGCTTTTCCGGCAGTGCCAGCACATGCTTCTTGATGGCTTCCAGCCGTTCCCGGCGCAGAATCTGCTCTTCCACATTCAGTTTCTGATCGGCAACGTCTGGAGTGGTGCCGGTTTGTTCGTCCGGTTCATCCAGGCTGACCACTTTCCCGCTGCGCTCCACTTTGTGGTCGCGTGCGTGGTTCACGGCCAGGTTGGTGGCAATGCGGTAAAGCCAGGTCGTAAACTTGGCCTCCGCCGCATAGCTCTTGCGTGACCGGTAGACACGCAGAAAAACTTCCTGGGCCAACTCTTCCGCCAGCGCCTGACTGCGGCACATGCGGTACATGAAGGCAATCATAGGTCGATGATACTTGTTTGCCAGGTACGCAAACGCAGCATCATCGTCGCTGCCGGCGCGAAGCATGACTTCAGCGTCACTGAGCGAATCGTAGAGCATCTGGCCTGCTGCCATGTCCGGAATATCCTCTACCTCACGGATAGCTGTAGGCATGAACAACCCCGACTTTAGGGCCACGCTGCTCACACCCTTTCAAACCCCTTAACCCACAAAAAGTTGCAGGCTTAAGGCCGGGGCTGCACCCCGATTTGAAAGTGTATTCTATGGCGCTTTTTCGTGCATCCTGGGGCCGTTTTTGCGGAGGTGGAGGCATCGAAAACTGCCCTAAGCGGCAACCAAGAACAGGAAGATCAATTTGCCGCCGCAGCTCATGCCGGGCACATACGCCCTTCTGCTAGAATAAAACGCGATCCACTTGCATGGGACTAAATCGTCACGCCGGGCGCTTAACTCAGCGGTAGAGTGCCATCTTCACACGGTGGAAGTCATAGGTTCGAATCCTATAGCGCCCACCATTTTCCACAACCCAGGTCGATCCGCTATGGCGGAGGGCGCCTGTGAAATCTGGAAGAATCCGGTAAAAGCGAAGCACAGAAAGTTTTTGGTTGCGGTGGGGACCGTTCGTGGTAACATCAGAAAGTCTTCAAGCCGCACATTCTGTGCGGAGGTTCGGGCGCAAACTGAGGCGTCGATAACAACGAAGATTTCACGTGAGAAAGTTTTCAGCCGGATTCATCCAACCAGGCTGCTTTTAAGAGGTTCCCGAGAGAACGTGGTTTCCACCTAGGAGACCTTCGCAAGCGACCAAAACTCAGACAGGTAAACAGATGAACGATGCATTTAATCAGCCGCAGAACCCGTCCAATCGGAAGCCGCGGCGTCGTAGACGTACTTACAGTAATCAAAACCAAGGCGGCAGCCAGCAGAATCAAGGCGGCCAGGGTCAGGGCCAAGGCCAAGGCAGACAGGGTGGCGGGCAAAACCGCAACAACCGCAACAACCGTAACCGCGGACAGCGCAGAAACAATGTCTTTGTTGGCCCTATGGACCATAGTTATCGCAACCAGGGTAACGGCGGAGGTCTAGGCCAGATGGGACGTTTCCGCAACGGGTTAGGCTCGGGACAGTCGGCCAACGATCTCGATCCCCTTCCCCCCAGGGAAGACGCTCCGCCTAGGATTTACGCCTTCATAGATGATCTCTTCTTTCTGGCAAAAATTCAGGAAGTCGGCCGCAAGCTGAATGTGAAGGTGGAATTTGTAAAGAGCGAAAAAGAGATCACTGCCCGACTGGCGGAAAAACCTGAAGACAAACCTTCTTTAGTCATTGTCGACCTGAACAGCAACAGCATCAAGCCTCTCTCGGTCATTCCCAAGCTGAAATCAAAACTCAAGAAGGGCACCTCGATCGTGGGATTTGTCTCTCACGTTCAAGGCGACCTGAAAATGAAGGCCCAAGAAGCCGGGTGTGACGTGGTCATGCCGCGCTCTGCCTTTTCCCAAAACCTGCCAAGCCTGTTGCGCCGCCACGGGGCCGCAGAAGAAGCTGAGGACAACTCCTTTAACCGGGCATGACTGGATGATCTTTCGGTAAGTAGTTCAGCGACACGCAAGCCGCTTTTTTTGGGCTGGAATGCTGGATACGCTGCTGTTTCACAGTCTCGCCACGATGTGCCCTTTCTTATCAATCTTGAACCATTCGCCACCATCCATAAATCTGTGGTCGCAGCCCGGCATCGACTCCAGTTCGGCCGTACCGCCTGGCACTGCGCACACTTCGCGGCATTGGTTGCAAACCTTTCCATAGCCGTGTTCAAAGGGTGATGCCCCGTCATAAACAGGCTTAATAACGATTTTCCCCTGCCTGTTCGCGAAGCCGTACTTCTCATTTACGATCGTTCGTACAAGCCCATTAGAGAACTCTTCAGCCCAATTGTCCACGTTCGGAACACCACTTACTACAACTCGCCCTTTTCGGTTTACGTACATCCAGAGAAGGCGCGGATCTTCATCGGAGCGGACTTGCGCGAGTCCGTGCCAGTCGAAGTGCAATTCTTTGAGAACGTCGGGAGCGATGAATAGGTCTCCGTTCTGGTTGCGCAGAATACAGTGCGCAACGACTCCACTGCCACTGAAGCTACAAGAACCTGTCTTCGATGCCGCGTCGTCGCGCTTGTGCTCCTGTGGAAGACAGTAGGCGGCAAGGAGTATGTAACCCAAAAAGAGTGCTGTGCGAGTGAGTTTCATAGCAGCACTCTACGGCAGAGAGGATTTAAGTTCAAGATTGTTGACGAGAACAGGCGATAACGCTCAGTGTGTCGTTTGTCGAATGCTCATACGAGTGCCGGTTACCGATTCTAAGACCCGAATGGGCGCTACCTCGGCTGTAACCAATACGTCCGGCGGGACAATGAAGGTTTGCTCCAGGGCATATTGGCCGGAAAGCACCGCATGAGGGACCCCATCGGTGTAAACCAGCCAGGTACAGCCTGGGGGAAACACCAGCTCCTGTTTGGATGACTCTTGCTGAAATGCGGTGTTCTCTTTAAGCCAGTCATGCAGATACAGCATGAACTCATCGTAGCGGGAACGATCGGCCACAGGCAGGCCAAGCCCGCGGGCGATCCTGGCCGCGGCACGGGCCAACGCGCTTCGGAATGGCGGAGAGAGGGTGTGAGCGCGGGCCAGCCTGGGTATTGATGCATCAAACGGCTCACCAACATTCCAGACGCGTCCAACGGAGGGATTGATATTGACGAAGACCCGAAGAATGCGTCCTCCATGCGTGGGACGCGTAGGGAAAGCATCTACATGGAGAAGATCGTTGCGTTTGTGCAAAGGCAAATCGCGGCCCTGCTCTTCCATCGGCCTGAAACTGGCAAAATCCAGCTTAAGTTTACCCGCATAAGGCGCAAGTAACGACGATACAAAACTCGTCACCTCATGGGAAAAATGGCGCATCACCGAGTGTAGCCGCTCGCGGTCAGGAGAATCGGAAGAGACTCCTTTCAGGATGTCGGCGCTTGGTCGGTAGGAAATGTTCTTGTGAAAGCGCGAACCGCTCTGCTTTTGCGAGAGTAAAAAATCCCGGTCTGCTTGAGGAAAATCAAACGGGATTCCGCGAAAATAAAGCACCTTCCCCCGTTCAAGCTGGTCACAATACCAGGGGCCTTGCTCTTGCGAATAATCGGAAATTTCAAGCAGCGCTGAAGCGGCCTTGTTCATCATTATCTATGATACCTGCTATTCCTCTCCTGAAGAATAGGACTTCTCAAGCCGGCCACAATGATGCTCCGTGGGCGGCTCGATCTTGCGGGGCAAAGGGACCTCCGGGCCAAGCTGGCGGACAAACTCAATGCGCAACACCGGATGGAGCTCAATACAGTTTTCCGCCACGCCGATTTGATTGTGGTACACGTCAAAAAAGCCTACGCCTTCCACCCGCACCACCCAACCTGGGTTAAGACGGCGAAAATGGGCCTGCGGCTCCAACAGGCGGCCCACCAGCACCTGCCGTGCCTGTATGAATTGCTGCACATGCGATGATCTGCAGGCGCCAGCACAATCCCCGGAGGGCACTTCCGCAATCAACGTATGGCCAAGACCGGCTGGATCACCGATGACCAGATGAAAATCCCGGTCACCATGGGTCCCGGTTTCCGCCTTCCAGCCCAACAATACTGCTTCGACGGAATAGACGCGTTTTTCGGCATCAGCGCGGGAATCGTCCAGGACTTTCGGCGGTTGGATCGACACCAGCTCTGCGATGCTGGTTGGCTTAGGACTCCAATCAATTCTGTCCGTCTGTGAGTCAGAGACGGTTTTGATTTGCCAGCGTTCCGTTCCACAATGCTCTCCGCAGGTAATTTGCGGATTGGGATGATGAAGATAACGATAAAACAGGAACACAGCCAGCAGACAGATCAAGAAAATGCCGAAGAAAGATTGTGACTTTTTTCGTCTGGGCATAGAGGAACGGACCATTAGCGATTTTGCACTTAGTAGCTCAGGCTAACACGGCCAATTCGCCCCCGGTGGGCCAAGCTGTAAACCCTTCTTCCCTTACTTTTGAGGAAGCTGGGTGAAGCGGGCAATCCGACCTTTGGGTCCCACCGCCCATCCGGCTGTTGGAGAGGCGAAGCTCACGGCGTTGTAGTCCTCGGTGTCGAGAGTCTGCCAGGTTTTGCCGCCATCAAGAGAGTAATCCGAGCCACTCGTTCCGACTGCCACCAGCCTGGCCGGTCCCGTATCGGGAATAGAAGCCACAGCGGAACGATAGCCAGAGGGACCTTTTGAGACCAGTTCCCAAGTTTTTCCTCCATCCTGGGTGGTTGCGGCATTCTTTTCCGTGCTCTTGGGCGCTTGATAATCTCCTCCTACAATCATGCCGCTTTGGAAATTCAGGCCCCAGAAGGTAATGGAAAAGATGCCCTGCGATGGAGCGCCACTGAGAACAGGCGAGTTCACGGCCGTCCAGCTATGTCCTCGGTCCGGTGAGTGAAAGACTCTGGCCGCCGGGCCGCCGGTTACAAACCAGGCATCGTTGTGGCGGGGATCCACAGTAATACAGGTTCCACTGGCAGCAAACGCGCCTTCATTCGGCAACGCAGGTGGCATGCTGCTGGGATGAACAGTCGCCCAATTCTTGCCATTGGACGTAGACAACAGCGGAAATGCTCCATCCACAGAATCGCTCAAGGCAATGCCATGTTTGCGGTCCCAGAAGGCAAAGCAATCATAAAAAGCCTTGGGGGCATGATTCGTGAACTGAAGTTGCCAATGCTGCCCGCCATCCGCAGTCTTGTAGATGCGCGATTGCTCTCCCGGCCCAATACTCAAGACAAAGGCAGTTTTATCGTTGAACGCCTGAATATCGCGGAAGTCCAGCGCTTCAGCTCCAGCAACGTTGAGTTTCTCCCAGTGTTGGCCCGCGTCCAGGGTGCGTAGTACCGTCCCCTTAGCGCCGCTGGCCCAGGCTATCTTGTGAGAGACGGCGCTAATGCCCCGGAGCTGGACATCGACTCCGCTACTTTGTTGTTCCCATTGGGCCCACGCGGAATGCAAATTGCATAAAAACAAGACGAGAATGACAAAACCCCGGCACATGCGGCAGCTCCAGACAAAACATGATTGTAATCCTGATTATGTTGTGCACAACATAATCACGGTTATGTGACGGTGAAATTTATGTGACGTTGGGCTGGCGATGGCGGAATGTCGCCGCTTTTCCTGCGCTGAGGGTCACATAACTGGCGCATTCGGCAGATAAGTGCAGCTCGCGATTCTTTGCTGGGACGGATTTTGGCAGCACCTGCTGAGATCGATAGCTCAGGTGTACGTGGTGGGGTGTGATTGGTGGCAACGATTCAGGCCTTCTGTTAAACTCCGTCTGATGCGACGCGGCAGCTACATCTGGGCTTTTCTTGTTGCGACTGTCCTAGGCCTTCATGGGCGTACTCGTCACGTCTCTGTGATTGCGACGAGTTCGGCGGCTGCACCAACCGATCATAATGTTTTCGTCGAATCGGCATCTCTCTGCGAAATTCTGCTGGTGCAGTTTCATGGACGTATTCAGGCTTTACTGCCGACACCCATTCCTCATGAATTTCGTTCCGTCCACACTCGGCAAGTTGCCGAATTGATACACGTTTCGCCTGAGCCGAGCTACAGTCCAGTCCGGCGGCGACCTCCTCCAAGCTTCTCCTAGGCAATTCTCAAACCTACTTTTGGCTCAACTGATTGAGTCATGCGGTTGTGTTTTCTGAGCAGTCCCGTGAATCGGGACTCTCCACCTTCAAAAGGAGAAGTGTCAATGAATCGACTTGAAAAAGTGTCCCGTATGTTGAGATCAGGATCTCTTTTCTATTCACTTGTGCATTGGTGCAGCATCGTCGCCATGTTGCTAGGACTCACGCTGGTGTCGGTTTATGGTCAAACGCAGCACGCAGCTAAATCGGACGGCACAGATCCAAGACCAGAACCTGCCATAAGTGCCATTCTTGCCGCATTCGATCACTACGAAGTCGTTGCTATGCCCCAGGGCCATGGGATGCAGGACCTGAACGATTTCATTCTTTCACTGATCCGTAACCCGGCATTTTCGGAAAAGGTGAACGACATTGAAGTCGAGTTCGGCAATTCCCTGTACCAGCCCATGCTGGATCGCTATATAGCCGGGGAAAATGTCCCGTTCACGGAACTCCAGAAAGTGTGGCGGAAAATGGGCCAGCCTGTGAGCGGGGCGTCGGGATTTGTTGAGCAGTTTTTTCCTCTCGTGCGAGCATTGAATCAGAAACTCCCGCGGGAAAGACGCGTCCGGATATTGGCTGGCGATTCCCCCGTTGACTGGGACCAAATTAAGAGCAGGGATGACGTCATAAGACTTGTTTACCGCGATGCCAGCATCGCTTCCGTGATGGAGAGAGAAGTCTTGTCAAAGCATCGAAAGGCTCTCATGCTCTTCGGCACATTTCATCTCATGCACGGCGTGGGCGGCAGTGCTGTATCGATCTATGAGAAAGACTATCCAAACTTGACGTTTGTCATTAGCGAGCTCGGCATTTTCGATACCGGCTTGTCTACTCTGTCAAGCAGTCGGCTCGTAACATGGCCGATTCCATCCTTGGCACTGGTTAAGGGTACGTGGCTGGGTGCCTTGGATTTAGGCCACTTTATTCCGCCACCGATTCGCATCGACGAGAAGGATTGCAAGGTATACAACGAGTTTCCCAAGGTGCTACAGAAGCCGATGGAGGACTTGGTTGACGCGTTCCTTTATCTGGGCCCGCAGGATTTGAGGCTAAGAGAAAAAATTCCAGCTGACATCGCTTTGGATGCTGGGTACAGAGCGGAATTTCAGCGAGGAGCAGGCATGTTTGGATTTCCTGATGCGGCTTCTGAAACGTCACAAGAATTCGATCAGCAGATTGTAAAGAGCGCCGAGGATCCCCTCTTTTCCGTGCGAGAATCGCCCGATCCAAAGCCCACTCAACGTGCGGTGCAAGATTGCCTAGACCGGCTGAAGAACCGCCGCAGCACACCTCGATAGATACGTGCGGTGGCCGCTGTCTCCGTTCTGGGGAAAGTAACTGCCGCGCTATGTAGCCCATAAAGGCCAGCCTAACGGGGCGCATGGAAGGCATGCGCCCCCAGTACTGTACAGAGCTTGAGGACTGACCTCTTGGCTTTCCTCTCCCAACTCTGACCAGATTATGTGACGTTCGGCGACCACACAACCGGCGCAGAAGGGGTCCATCAGAGCTGAGCGTCACATAACTGCCAACCCAACATAATCTCTTACTGCAAGCTTACTTTTGGGCCAGGGCTTTTTGAATCTTTGCAATGATCTCTTTGACCGCCGACGCTTGCGGGCCGTCAGGATCAAGACGCAGATACTCCTTGAACTCCGCCATAGCAAACCCAGGGTTCTCTTCCTGAAGGTAGATATTGCCCATGAGGACATGAGGCGTGGCGTAATCTTTGTTCAACTGGATGGCCCGGCGGACATGCGGTTCAGCTTCCTCCCATTTGTTTAAGCCCCAAAGACTTCGAGCCAGCTCATAGTGGGCCTCCGCTGAATTCGGATTCAGGTCCAGACTCTGCCGCAATGGTTCCTGCGCGTTCGCGTAATCAAGCTGCTGATTCAATGCGGCCCCGATTCCCAGAAACGCGATGGAACTTTTGGGCTCGAGCTTCGCAGCTTTTTCAAAAGCCGCCTGGGCCTCGCTCCATTGCTGGACCTGCATGCAGGCATTGCCCAAGAGCATGTGTCCCTGCAGAAATGCGGGATCAAGTTCAACAACTCTCTTGAAATGCTCAATGCTGGCCTTGGCATCATGTTTTTTGAACATGAGCTCCTGGCCCTTGGCCAGAGACTCCTGCGCAGCCGAGGAAAGAGGCTGGTCATGAGGGACGACGGCGTCCGTGGCGCTACTCTGGGATTGAGGCTTATTGTTGGGGGTTTGCGGGATTGCTGTCAGAGATACCGAGAAACTGACCGTACAAAACAAAGAAACAGAAAGAACAAGACTGCGCATGTTTTTGGAATAACTCCACTTCAATTGTAGGCGGTTTTTGCGGTTAGACCAAGAGACTGAGCGTCGTAAATAAGCAGGCGTCACTGCGAAAAAAAAGAGCGGTCCTTATGAAGGACCGCTCTTTTCGCAAACAGAGTTGAATGCCCTAGAAGCTGAACTGGGCCTTCAACTGGATTAACCTGGGTGAAGCATCGCCGCCCAGGAACGAACCCAGAATGCTGGTAGGCGTGTTGACGGTGCGAACTACTCGTCCGAAGTTGCCCGCGCTGATGTCATTGACCGGCTGATCGAAGTTGGGGTGATTGAAGAGATTAAAGAACTGGACGCCAAAGCCCAATTCTGTCCTCTCAGTTATTTTGGTTTTCTTCATCACAGCGAAATCAGTATCAAAGTAACCAGGACCGCGGAACTGGTTGCGGGCCTGATTGATTGCCAGCCCCGTGGGGTTGGGATTGAACCCTGCAACATTCAGGCAGGAAGGCGGTAAGGCGCCTCCCGCACCGGGAGTCGCATTGGGCTTGCCGCAGCCGCCATTCTGGGTGGGACCGATAATACCGGCAAGGATCGTGCCACCGAAATTGTCGCCGTTCAGCACCGGAGTAGTACCACCATCGATCACGCTGAAGGGCAGGCCAGAGCGGCTGAAAAGGGTTCCGGAAAAGGTCCAGCCATTAAATACAACATTCGGTCCCCAATGAAAGAGATGGCGAAGGCTGTTGTCCCAGACATAGTTCACGCTGAAATAATGGCGAACGTCATAATCAGCGTTGCCGTAGTTCTGCCTGAGATTGAATGGATTCGTGGGAAAGAGAAGGCTAGGTGATGTGCCTTGATTGAACCCGAGCAGACCGCCATTGGATACCTCATCGAAGGCGTGGCTCCAAGTGTAGTTGGCCTGGGCCGCGAAACCATGATTGAAGTTGTGGCGGACACTGGTTACCAGTCCGTTGAAGTTAGAAACCGCGATGCTCTGGATCTGGTTGACGGTGCCAAAACGCCGATCGGGAGGCGCGCCGCTGGGAAGCCCTGCGAAGCCCGTGGGGAAGTTCGTGCTATCTGCGAAGGCATTCAGACCGTTGTTTTGGACTGCCTCAAAGATGCCGTGGTTGCCAACATAGTTTAGGCTGAGGATGGTGCTCCAACCAATGTCCTGCTGGACCTCAAAGTTCCACTCTTGATAGCGAGGCTGCCTGATGGTTTTATCGGAACTGGTGATCCCAGGAGCAACGAAACCATTGATCAGACTTAACTGGTTGAATGTGGCCCCACTGCCAAACCCAGAAGTAAATGCCGAGTTTCCTGAAGCTGTTTGCGAAAAGACGTTTCCAGCTTGTCCGGGAGCCAGGTCTCCGGCCACGATAAACGAATTTACAACCGGTGGATTGGACGAGAAATTATCAACAAGCACCGCTGGGAAAGAATCGGAGAAGATCCCAATTCCGCCCCGGAAAACAGTCTTGTTGTTCGCAAACGGGCTGAAGGTAAAGCCCAGGCGGGGCTGCCACACGATATTGTCGGTGGCCGGATAAGCCTGGTGCAAGCCGGTCTGAATGGTTTGGTTGTAAGGAATATTTCCAGAGTTCGCGTGGCTCAGACTGGTAAAAGGCACAGCCAGTCTGGCGAAGCAGTTGGTCTGGCAAACCGGATTGGAGTTGTGGTCGGCACGCAACGCTAAAGTGAGTTTCAGCTTATTCGTAACCCGCCACTCATCCTGCGCATAAAGGCCTAATCCGTACACCGCGATAGGCTGGCTCTTGCGCGACAAGAAGTTCTGTTGGAAGAAGTCGACGCCTCCGCCAAAGAAGGTACTGAGAGTAGTGACCCCCAAACCACTGGTAAAGAGTCCGTAATCGAAGTCGGTGACGTCGTTACGGTGGTAATTCATACCGAACTTCCAGGTATGCTTGCCGTGGGTCCAGGAATAGTCATCCACAAACTGATATTGGGTGACGTTACGGCCTTGAGGAAAGATGAAATCCGAACCACCAAGCGGAGTGAAACTGGTACCCACAAACCGGAGTGTTGTAGGGAACGCTGCCAGGCTGGCAGTGCGGCTGGCATTGTCAAAGATGGCGGTGTACCACTGGCCAGAGGTCTTGAATTCGTTCACGGCATTGGGGCCAAAGAAATGGGTCCAGCCCAATTGGCCCTGGTATTCGGGTTGGGTGCTCTGGGTGTTGAAGAGGGGATTGACTGGATCAGTAATGGTGGCCTGCACACCACGGTCGGTTTGCACACGCGCAAATATCTTATTGTTTTCATTGAAATTATGGTCGATGCGCAGTGCCATCTGGTATTCGTGGGTAAAGTTGGTGGGGGCCGCCTGGAATTGCAGGGCGCAGGGTGCTCCTGGGGCTAGTCCACCAAATGATCCGCAGCCGCCGGTGCCGTCCGGCACAGTCACGGCCCGGCTGGCGCCTGCCGCGCCGTTCCAGAGGCTAAACATATTCTGGTAAAACGGCACCGAAGCCGCTTTGCCGCTCGAATTCAGATTGGCGATGGTGGCTGCCTGGAATTGGGGACTGGGAATTTTTACTAACGCGCTGGTTGGCAGAACGACCCTCAGGCCCTCATAGTTGAAGAAGAAGAAGGTCTTATCTTTCCGCAGCGGACCAGAGAATGAACCTGCCCACTGGTTCACGTTGTCAAAGGGTTTGGGGGTGCTGGGAGAGGCGGAGTTGTTGAGGAAGTTGTTGGCGTTCAGCACTCGCCCGTTCCAGAAATAAAGGGCGTTTCCGTGCCACATGTTTTCGCCCGACTTGGTAACGTAGTTGATCTGTGAACCCGCAAGCTGGCCGTACTGGCCAGAATAACCGTTGGTGGTCACGGTAGCTTCCTGCACCTCATTGTTGCCCAGGAGCAGGTTTGTCGCCCCGGAGTTGTTCAGGTTCAGGAACGGATCGTTGTCGTTCTGGCCATCCAGCGTGAAAAGGTTTGAGGTACCGGGCAAACCGTAGGTGGAAAAATTTCCGAAGCCGCTCTGGGTATTCTGTACTACACCGGGGGCGGTCTGGGCGATGGCGCTGAGGTCGTTGCCCGGGTTGGGGACCTCGGCGATCTGCTGGCTGCCAAAGCTAGTGGAATTATCAGCGTTCTCAACCTGCACCGCCTGCGTAGTCACCTCGATAGTTGTGGTTGCACCACTGACTGACAACGCGATATTCAACGTGCTCGTTTGTCCTACGCCAACTTGGACCTTGCGGCTAGCGGGCTGGAAACCCGACGCGCTCGCTTCCACTGTGTAACTCCCCGGTTGGAGCAGTGAGAAACGATAAAAACCTTCGCCGTTTGTGGTTGTATTGTGGCTGGCGCCAGTGGCATCAGTCTTGGCCGTAACTTTGATGTTCGGCACAACTGCGCCGCTAGGATCGCTAATTGTTCCAGCAATGTCGCCCGAAGTCGTGGACTGGGGAAAAGCCGGAATTATCAAAAATGTGAAACTCAATGCTACTGTAATCAAGCCCGCTAACCTAAAACCTCGCATCAAATGCCTCCCAAAATTCGGTCGAATCTCGCATTTGAGAAGACCGTTTGAAATCCGTCAATCGATGATCTATGCCAAGTTGTTCAAGAAAACCTAACGATAGATGCATGACAGGTGCCACAACAAGATTGTTTTTAAGTCATTGCAGATCAATACCTTACTACCTACTTTGCAATTCGGAAGCAGTGCTCATATCGAATCTCATATTTAACAGATCAAACAGATATGAATTCTCGTATACGTCGTCGCCCGATAAATTTCATGCTGGGTACCAACGATCATTGGCCGATAGTAATCGGGAGCAGGAGCACTTGCTTGACTATCGCTTCTCGCAGGAAACCCAAGAATTGGTCTTTTCGAAAGCCCATCAGAGTACCAGCACAGGTGCAGAGCTGCGCGAAAACAAACCCGCATTTCGTGCAGTGATGCAAACGTGTTGCTCAAATCCGACATCTTAATTGAATGTCCCCTTTTCCCCCTGGAGAATGGAAATTTCGCAATGGCTGCGACACTGTATCGGAGCTCAGATGTGCCGAATTTTGATACTTATCCTTCGAACCAGCCCGAACCTCAGCGACTGAAAGGAGCACGCGGGAATTCCGCGCTTGAGCAGCGCGCCCGGCAGATTGGTACCGTGCTGGGAACTGCAGTAAGCACACTTCGCAAAGCCCAGGTGTGGGTACAGGAAATCGGTAGTGAAACTACCGAGTCCGCTGTGAATTGCATCAATGACCTGGCTGAGACGGCAAAGTCGAAGGCCCAGGAATTGAGTCAGGCCACGGCAACCCGGATACAGCAATTGCGGGAGACCGCTCAAGAAAAAGCAGAGGACATGCGGGATCAGGCAAAAGCCGGTTATTACAAAGCCAAGCTTCGCGCCAACCAGATCTCGCGAGACTACCCCTTTCAGGTGGTTGTAGCTGCCGGAGTTCTGGGGCTGCTTGTGGGCGTGACACTGAGAATCTGGAGGTCCAACCGTGCATACTGAGAAACCCATCGGCGTAGTACTGGCGGAGACGAAAGAAGAGATAAGAGAGTTCCTAGTCACCCGTCTGCAAATTCTGCAGGCCGAGCTCCGGGACAAAATTGATGCATGGAAACATTCTGTGCCTCTGCTCTTGATAGCAGCAGCCTTGGTGCTGGCGGGCTGGATCACACTGACATTCGCGATTGTGGCATTGGTCCACACATGGTTCTTGCCCGATGCATACTCGTGGATGTGGGCAGGTTTGATCGTGGCTGGAATCTACTTGGCCGCCGGTGTTGTGATTGGCCGGCTGGGCTACAGCAAGATCGCGTCGATTGGCATCGCCCCCAAGCGCACCCTGGAGGTGCTGAAGCAGGACCAGGTTTGGATCCAAAATGAAGGGAGGGCGGCATGACTTCCAACATTCCGGTCGATATTCTCGAAAGACGAGCTGCGGAGCAGCGCCGGCAACTCCACAACTCGGTGGTTGAGTTGCGACAAACTGTGAAAGATAGGCTGGATGTGAAGCGGAATGTGCGCGAGTATCTGGGACCTGCGGCCGGAGTATCGGCCCTTGCCGGCCTGATACTCGGCTACATCATTACCGGTATCTTCACCAGACACTAAATAGAGTTTTTCAGTGTGAGCTGCAAGGTCCGTTAAGCCTTTGCAGCTTTTTCTTTTGGGTACATTAGTCCCACCAGTTTTTTAGGTATATTGCTTAGGTACTGAAATCAGACGTGCCAGTACTGCCGTTTCATGATATAAAAACGAGAATCTTCTCCCCCTAAGCATGTCGCCTGCCTGCCCGGGTAGGGTTTCGACTGAGGAGGCAAATGTCAGAAGCACGAACTGGAAAACGATTCCCGCTGGAATTGCCCATACGCATCCGGCAAAAGGAAGGCAACGCGGTGGGCAGTGGGACTACTGCCGACGTGAGCGCTGCCGGTGTCTACATTCAGGCAGATACCGATCTGGCGGTTGGTTCGCCCATTGAATTTGACATCACCTTGCCCGCCAAAGTTCTTGGCACCCCAAGCGACGTTGAGGTCCACTGCACCGGACGAGTTGTACGCCGGGAAGCGGACTTAAAAAACGCAAAAGGGAAGAAAAAGAAGAGAAATGGCGTGGCCTGTGTGATTGACGAGTACAAATTCATCCGCAAAAGCAAAGGAAACAAACAATGCTGAAGATCATCCTGGCCGACAACCAAGCAATCTTCCGCACAGGCGCCGCCAAGGTTCTGGCGGTGGAAGACGACCTGCGCATTGTGGCGCAAGCCGAAAACTCAGAAAAGATGGTCATGGCGCTGGAGAAATTTCATGCTTCCGTCTTGATCTTCAGTGCCGACATACACCCCAACCTCCAGCCGGTGGTGGAAACCGCAAGAAAGTTCAAGACCAAGCTGGTGGTGATTGCAGACGCCAGCCAGGACTCCCGCCATTACCTCGCTAACGGAGTCCATGGGGTAATTTACCGCAATGTAAGCGGAGAGGCGCTCGTGCAGTGCGTCCGCAAAGTCAATAAGGGCGATACGTGGGTGCAGGACACCCAGGAGAGCAAAGAGACCGCCGAAAATGATCTGGTGGGCGCACGAGTCCGCGATCGCCTTACCGCAAAGGAACTCAAGATTGTGGCCCTGATCGTACAAGGGTACAAGAACAAGGAGATTGCGGCGCAACTTGGCACCACAGAACAGGTCATTAAGAACTATCTTCGCAACGTTTATGACAAGATCGGGGTTTCTGACCGGCTGGAGCTGGCTTTGTTCACCATCCATCACCGTATTCTGGCGGAAGCAGCAGCCACATCGGTAGCGACCGCCAACCCCGTCCGTTAGATTATTTTCAGACTGGGCCGAGTCCACTGAGCTATTTGGAAGCGGCCCTTTCACTGCTCTTCAGCAACTCATTCACAATCGTTACCAGTTCCTCAGGGTTAACCGGCTTTTCCAGATAAAGATCAGCGAGTGGCTCGGCGGCCTGAAAGGCCTCCGCTACATAGCCGGAAACCACTACCACCGGCATGCTGCTGTGGCTCTTGGCGGCTTGGACAATGGCCCGGCCGTTCGCATCTCCCAAACGCCAGTCGGTCACCACAGCGTCATAGGTGTTGCTTTGGAGTTTCTCAATGGCATCGCGGGCGGAGGTGGAGGCCGTGACGGTGTGTCCGGCAGCTTCCAAAATGGCGCATTTCAAAGTAACTACGTGCGGTTCATCATCGACGCAAAGGATTTTGGCCATAAAAACGCGTCCTTGAAGCCGACACGCGCAAACTTGCTGCGGCGTGTAATGGGGAAGTTTTTGGCTGCAAAGAAGGGCAGCCCAACCCAGGCTGCCCTATTCTGATGCACCGCTAAGGCCAAAGTCAATGAATCTCTGCTGGAAATAGCCACTTCCGCACTTTTTGCCCTGGAAGTGCCGGCTAGGCTATCCGGCCATGGAATTCAGCGTTGCGCAATCGGTCCGGCATCGCCGAGCTTTTCCGCAACGGACTTTGCCTGGCTGAAGAGCAGCAGATAATCGGGACCTCCTGCCTTTGAGTCAGTGCCCGACATGTTGAAGCCGCCGAAGGGATGTGCGCCCACCATGGCCCCCGTGGACTTGCGATTGAAATACAGATTGCCGGCATGGAATTCGTACCGGGCGCGTTCCAGCTTCTCCCTGGAAGTTGAATAGACCGCTCCGGTCAGGCCGAACTCGCTGTTGTTGGCAATGTTGAGAGCATCATCAAAATTGCGCGACTTGATGACTGCCAGCACCGGCCCAAAAATCTCCTCCTGGGCGATGCGAGCAGTGGGGGCAACATCTGCAATGATGGTGGGCTGAATGAAGTAACCGTTTCCGGCATCTTTCACAGGCGCTCCGCCCAGAATCAGGCGGCCTTCCTTCTTGCCGATTTCAATATAGTCCAGAATCTTTTTATATTGCTTTTCGCTGACGACTGGACCCATGGCCTTGTTCTCCACTGGATCGCCCACCGCAATCTTGCTTGCCCGCTCCTTGAGGCGCTCAAGAAAGACGTCGTAGACCTTTTCGTCAACGATGGCCCGCGAGCAGGCGGAGCACTTTTGCCCGGAGAAACCAAAAGCAGATTGAGCAACTCCTTCGATGGCGGCGTCCAGGTTGGCATCAGCATCCACAATGATGGCGTCTTTGCCACCCAACTCCAGGACAGACCGCTTGATCCACTTCTGACCGGGACGAATGACCGCCGCCTGCTGGTTAATGTTGAGTCCAACCTCCTTGGAGCCGGTAAACGCAATGAATCGGGTCTGTGGATGCCCCACTAAACCCGCGCCAAAACCAGAGCCGGAACCGGGGCAGAAGTTGGCGACCCCATCCGGCATGCCGGCTTCCTGCAAGACCTCAAATAACTTGGCGGCCATTGTGGGTGAGTCATGGGAAGGCTTCATGACCACGGTGTTACCACAGACAATCGAAGCCAGGGTCATGCCGCCGATCAGAGCAGAGGGGAAATTCCAGGGAGCGATTACCGCGCCTACGCCCAAAGGAATGTACATGAAGGTGTCATGCTCGCCCGGCATTTGCACATCTGGCTTAGCTTGCGCCAAGCGCAGGGCTTCACGGGCATAATATTCAGCGAAATCAATGGTTTCCGAGACGTCGGCATCGGCCTCCGCCCAGTTTTTACCCACCTCGTAGACCATCCAGGCGCTGAATTCAAATTTGCGCTCACGCAGAATGGCCGCCACATTGCGCAACAAGTCCGCCCGTTCGTCCGCAGATGTGCGTTTCCAGCTCTCAAAAGCTGCGGCTGCCGCCTGGACGGCCATATCAACATGTTCCTTGTCAGCCTCGGAAAAGATGCCCACCACTTCAGAAGGCCGGGCGGGATTTACGGATTTAATCTTGGCGGCGGTTTTGATGAGCTGGTCACCGATCACAAGATCGTATTCACGCCCCAGTTCTGCACGAACTTTGATCAGGGCTTCGCGCATGCGACGCGTGTTCTCAGAATTTGTGAAATCGGTAAGAGGTTCATTGCGAAATGGTCCGCAAGGGATACGAACTGTAGCTGCTGAAGTTTCTGCTGTGGCCATAATTGGGTCCTCTTGTACCTGGAGAAGGCAGGAATGAAGTTTAGAACCACTTTATTTTACCTCTTTACCCCACCTGCCGCAGAACGCTCCACAACGTGAGCTCTTCTACCCAAATTCCTGCTCGGATGATTTATTCAGATAGATCCGAGTTATCCACAGATGGGTGTATCTCCTGAGTGTCTACTAATGCTAAAATTCTTAAAATCCACTCCCCGGAGATGCAATGCAGGCAATCCTTGCGCTGGAAGATGGAAGAAGCTTCAGCGGTAAAGGTCACGGCGCTAAAGGCGAATGTTACGGGGAAGTCGTTTTTAATACCTCCATCACCGGTTACCAGGAAATCTTTACCGATCCTTCTTACGCCGGGCAGATTGTTGTCCTTACCAATCCTCAGATAGGAAATTACGGCACCAATCCCGACGACAATGAGTCCACCCGTCCTTATATCGAAGGCTTGGCGGTGCGCGAATTCTCGCCCATCAGTTCCAATTGGCGCTCCCAACAGGTGACGGATGAGTATCTGGAGAAATTCAGGATCCCCGTAATCGCCGACATAGACACCCGCGCACTGGTGCGGCACCTCCGGACCAAAGGCGTGATGCGCGGCGTGATTTCCTCGATTGAGACTGACGTGGAAAAATTGGTCGCCAAGGCCCGCGCGATTCCCAAAATAGACGGCACAGACCTGGCCAAGGTGGTAAGCACCAAGCAGTGGTATGAGTGGGAGACCGGCATCCGTTCGCACGAGCCCACTGAAGTTGTCGGAGTCAAAGACCAGCCGCCCCGCAATCATGTGGTGGCTTATGACTTCGGCATCAAGCAGAACATCCTGCGAATGCTGGTGGACCAGGGCTGCCGCGTGACTGTTGTTCCAGCCACCACGACTGCGGACGACATTCTGGCCCTTAAACCTGACGGCATATTTCTTTCCAATGGCCCCGGTGATCCCGAGCCATGTACCTATGCGCATGAGAACATCCGCAACCTTATGGGGAGGATCCCCATCTTCGGCATCTGCCTGGGTCACCAGTTGATTGGGTTGGCACTGGGCGGCAAGACCTATAAGCTCCGGTTCGGCCACCATGGCGGCAATCATCCGGTGAAACAACTGGAAACCGGCAAGATTGAGATTACTGCTCATAATCACAACTTTGCCGTAGATGCGGATTCGTTGAAAGAATCTGAGGTCATCAAGACCCACATTGATTTGAATGACAACACCCTGGAGGGCCTGCGCCACCGCAGTTTGCCGTTGTTCAGTGTGCAATATCATCCTGAGGCGGCGCCGGGCCCGCACGACTCCCATTATCTCTTCCACAATTTTGTGGAGATGATGGAGGAGTGGAAGAAAAGATGACAGCCGGGAGCCGTAAGCATCTCACAGGGGCACGGCTTCGGTCGTGCCCTTTTCAACTTCTTCATACAAGATTTGCTTTGAAAGGGCACGGCTTCAATCGCATATCGCTAACTCTGGCAAGCGGGATCATCGCATTTCTCTTCTCGGCTGTTTTGATATTTGCCCAGAATCCTCAACCTCGCCAAAGCAGCCCGCACGAACAGAAAACGAACGATCCCGAAAAGGATTTTGCAAGCCAGTGCGGCATTGATTTTGATAAGGCCACCCTGCACATCTTCATCAATTCATTTTCCAAAGGTTTGAAGGAATACTCGGACGACAAGAACCCGCCGAAGCCGGGTCCCAATGAAGAGTCCGAGTTCATCGTCCGCTCCGATCCATCCGGCAAGCACTACGTCAGGACTTTCAGCCCCGGAGATGATTTTGACCATTACCAGGATGATTGTTTTACTGAATCCGGCAAGGTGCAATTGCTTCACTACGAATTGCGCACGGCCTGGGGGTGGGGTTACGAAGAAACGCGCGTGTTTGATTTATCGGGTAAGATACTGAACAAATCCAGCCGGTTTTTCGATACTCGAAGCGAAAAGACGATCCAGCCGCCGGAGCGGGCCAAAGAAGTGCCGGATGCGCTCAAGCCCGAGGTACATAGCGATTTCAATGACATGCCTTTCACGTCCTATTTGAACGAATAGAAGAGATATGCCACGCAGAAATGACATCTCGAAGATCCTGATCATCGGCTCCGGTCCGATTGTGATTGGCCAATCGGCCGAGTTTGACTACTCCGGCACCCAGGCCTGCAAGGCGCTGAAGAGCGAAGGTTATGAAGTAGTGCTGTGCAACTCCAACCCGGCCACCATCATGACCGATCCAGAGATGGCTGACCGTACCTACATTGAGCCGTTGACCAGGTCTTACCTGGAAGAAATTATCCGGCTGGAATGCGAAATGATGGACGAAGGCGCTCGCGATGACAGAAAGGGAAAGTTCGCCTTGCTGCCCACTGTAGGTGGCCAGACGGCGCTTAACCTGGCTGTGGAACTTGCGGATAGCGGTGTTCTGGAGAAATACGGGGTTGAGTTGATTGGCGCGCAACTTCGGGCCATCAAGATGGCGGAAGACCGCCTGCTATTTAAAGATGCCATGATCAAGATCGGCCTGGATGTGCCCCGTTCGGCGCTGGTCAACAACTTAAAAGATGGTCTGGATTTTTCCGGCAAGATTGGCTTCCCAGTGATAATCCGCCCCTCATTTACTTTGGGCGGCACCGGCGGCGGCATTGCCTATAACCGCGAAGAGTTGCTGGAGATTCTGGCACGCGGCCTTGATCTCTCCCCAGTGCATGAAGTCCTCATCGAAGAGTCGGTCCTGGGGTGGAAAGAGTACGAACTGGAGGTGATGCGCGACCTCGCGGACAACGTCATCATCGTCTGCTCCATCGAGAATTTTGACCCAATGGGTGTGCATACCGGCGATTCCATCACCGTAGCACCGGCCCAGACCTTGACCGATCGTGAATACCAGTGCATGCGCGACGCCGCCATCAAAGTCATTCGAGAAGTAGGAGTCGAGACCGGCGGCTCCAATATCCAGTTTGGCGTAAACCCTACCAACGGGCGCATGGTGGTTATCGAGATGAATCCGCGCGTCTCGCGCTCTTCCGCGTTGGCCTCGAAAGCTACCGGCTTCCCAATTGCCAAGATTGCGGCCAGACTGGCTGTGGGGTACACCCTGGATGAAATCCCGAATGATATTACGCAGAAGACCCCGTCTTGTTTTGAGCCCACCATCGATTACGTGGTGGTCAAGATTCCCAAATGGCAATTCGAGAAATTTCCAGGAACCGACGAAGGCCTAGGGCCGCAGATGAAGTCCGTGGGTGAAGCTATGGCCATTGGGCGCACCTTCAAGGAAGCCCTGATGAAAGGCGTCCGCTCGCTGGAAACAGGAAAGCGGGTTGGGACCGAGAACATCGAACCGCGCATTCTCACGCACCGGCTGGTCACTCCCCATCCTGAGCGCCTTACCTATCTTCGCTACGCGCTTGCGCAGGGCATGACGGTGAAAGAGCTGAATAAGATGACCAGCATTGATCCCTGGTTCCTTTACCAGATCAAAGAAGTTACAGAGATGCTGGCGGAATTGGGCAAGCACACCTCCATCTCGGCTGAACTGTTGCGTGAGGCCAAACGTCTGGGCCTCTCAGACGAACGCCTGGGTCTCTCCATGAAATGCGGCACCGAAGCTGTCCGCCTGCTGCGCGGCAAATATGGTATCCGCCCGGTCTACAAGCTGGTGGACACTTGCGCGGCGGAGTTTGAAAGCTACACTCCCTATCTTTACTCAACCTATGAAGAAGAAGACGAAGCGCCGCCAACCAACAGAAAAAAGGTGATCATCCTGGGAAGCGGCCCCAACCGCATTGGACAAGGAATCGAATTTGACTATTGCTGCTGCCATGCTGCATTCGCGCTCCGCGAAGATGGCTATGAAGCCATTATGGTGAATTGCAATCCTGAGACCGTATCCACTGATTACGACACCAGTGACCGGCTGTACTTCGAGCCATTGACTTTTGAAGATGTGCTCGCCATTTACGAACATGAAACACAAGGCGGAGCGCCGGTGGGCGTGATCGTGCAACTTGGAGGACAGACCCCCCTGAATCTGGCTCTGCCGTTGAGAGCTGCAGGAGTCACGATCATCGGTACTTCGCCGGAATCGATTGATCTGGCCGAAGACCGCAAGCGTTTCGGTAAATTGCTGGAAGAACTCGATATCCCCCAGCCCCAGGGCGCACTGGTCACCAGCGTCGAAGAAGCTGTAGCCGGAGCGCGCCGGGTCCAATATCCGGTTCTGGTGCGGCCTTCCTATGTGCTGGGGGGACGGGCCATGGTGATTGCCTACGACGACGAGAGCGTCATCCGCTATATGAAAGAGGCAGTCGAGTATTCCCAGGAACGCCCGGTGCTGATTGATCACTTTCTGGAGGGAGCAATCGAGGTTGATGTAGATGCACTCTCCGACGGTGAGGACGTTGTGATTGCCGGAATCATGCAGCACATCGAAGAAGCGGGTATCCATTCCGGCGACTCTTCCTGCGTGCTTCCCTCTGTGAACATTCCGGCAGCCGCCCTGAATACCATTCGCGACTACGCCTTCAAGTTGGCGCGGGCCCTGAAGGTGATTGGATTGATGAATATCCAGTTTGCCATTCAGAATGAAAATGTTTTCGTCATCGAGGTCAATCCACGCGCCTCGCGGACCGTGCCCTATGTTTCCAAAGCTACCGGGGTGCCCCTGGCCAAGATCGGCGCTCGATTAATGATCGGCCGCAAGCTGCGCGAGTTCTTGCCGGAAAATGTCGAACAGGCAAAAGACCTGGCCACTGGAGCCGGGTACTTTGTGAAGTCTCCTGTATTCCCCTGGTCGAAGTTTCCCGGCGTCGATACCGTGCTGGGCCCCGAGATGAAATCTACAGGAGAGGTCATGGGTTCAGCGGAAAGCTTCGGCGAAGCGTTTGCCAAGGCGCAAATCTCAGCCGGTCAGACCCTCCCCACCGGCGGGACTGTCTTTATCAGCGTTACGGACCGCGATAAGGAGGGAGCCGTCGAGTTGGGCAGACGCTTTGTTGATCTGGGCTTCAAACTTGTTGCCACGCACGGCACAGCGGACCGGCTGGAAAAAGCCGGCCTCCCGGTGGAGCGGGTGTACAAGGTGAAAGAAGGACGCCCCAATGTAGTCGATTTCATTAAAGGAGACCGCGTGCAATTGGTGGTGAACACGCCTCACGGCCAGGAGCCCTGGTTTGACGAGAAAGCCATTCGCCGGGCAACGGTCACCCAACGCATTCCCACCATCACGACTCTGGCCGCTGCCTGGGCCGCAGCCGAAGGAATCGCCGCCTTGCAGCGAAATGAGATGAATGTGCGTTGCTTGCAACAATGGCACGGAAAGAAAAGTCATCTGTCGTCGGCCTTTAGCATTTGAGTCACTGATCCGCCAATTCAGAAACCGCTATAATCAACATAATTACTGCCTTTTTCATGCAACTAAGCAGCTCTCCCGAACGTCCAACCCCTCTGGGAGGACCGGGAAATGGCGCTCACTCGTGCCTATGAAGAGCATGAAGTTGCTCCAGAGTTGCGGCGGCTCTATTCGAACGTGCGCGCCAGCTTCGACCTGCCCTTCGTTCCCACCATTTTTCAATTGACTGCCGCAGTGCCTGAGTACCTGAACAAGATGTGGGACGATCTCGGTCCGGTGTCGCGCTCGAAAGAATTTCAGGCAGCCTGCCGGGCTTTTCAGGAAGTTGCCCATTCCACGGCGGTGAGTGGTGGGTGGACATTTTCCGACCAGCCCAAATTATTGGCAGCAGATAAGTTTTCCAATGCTGATATACGCGTGATTGGCGGAATCATCTCATTGTTCTCCCGGGCCCTGGCGCAAGTGGCGCTGTTCACCCGGTTGATGCAGCGTGGCTACTCCGGCGGACAGCGAGGAAGAATTGCCGCTTCCCGGCAGGTCTCCGCGCTCTCGCAGATGGTGCACATCCATATACCCAACGAACGCGAAGCGGGGTTGCGTGTCTGGCTGATCTATTCTGAGATCAAGAAAACTACCGGCACAAAGGCAGTCCTGGATCTTTACCGGGTGCTCTCGCCTTTCCCCGGCTACCTGGCCTCCGCCTGGCTCGACAGCAAGAAGCTGCTCCAGGATCCATCATTTATCAGCGCCCGAGAGGAGCTGAATCGTCGTGCTCGTGCTCTGTTGACCGGCATGCCAGTGAAAGATCATCGCGCCCTTCTGAAAGAGCTGGATCCATCCAAGTGGCGCGAGATTGAAGATACGGTAGACAGCTTTGCCCGCCTCCTGCCCCAGTTTGTTCTGCTGACAGCGGTATGGCAGCGTTCCTTCCCCAGTGCCTTACGCCTGATCGGAGCAGCATAGAAGCAGCTACTGGCTTCTAGCTGCTGGCTTCTGGCAATTGACTACAGCGTGTTTCAAAAATGCTGTTCAGAATTCTTTTGGTGGAAGAGCAGGCCTTTAGGCCTGCGTTACTGGCCCTAAAACGACCAGGGCTTTTAGCCCTTGTGACGAAACGCCTATTTTTGAAACACGCTCTACACTAATTCCTAAACTGCTTTTAAGTCGGTAAATTGCAAGACGAAAAGAAATGCTGTGTGCTTGACCTTGAGGTGAAACGGGTTTGGTTGTTGCTTTGCTAGTAGCCAGGAGCTAGAAGCCAGTAGCTCTTCCTACCCTGGTGGCCAGCCCAGAGCTCTTCCTCCAAGCAAGTGCAAGTGCAGATGGAACACCGACTGGCCCGCGCCCGGTCCGACGTTATAAACAGTGCGATAGCCCTTCTCAATGCCGCGCTGGCGCGCGATCTTGGCTGCCACCAGTTGGCAATAGCCCAACAGTTCCGCATCGGCGTCTTCCGCTTCTTTCAGTCCCACGATGTGCTTTTTAGGAATAATCAGCACGTGGGCAGGTGCTTGAGGATTGATGTCTTCAAAAGCGAAGGTCCGATCATCTTCATAGACTTTTTTTGAAGGAATTTTGCCGGCAATGATCTTGCAAAAAAGACAATCAGTCATACCAAGAAATACTACCAGCAGATCATGGCTGCTAGCCATTCAGGATCAGCAAGACCAACCTAAAATCTCCACCGACTTAGGGGTTCTTGTTTTTACTAATTGCTAATTGCTATTTGCTATTCTCAATCCAATCTCACCAGAAACATTGCGGCGTCGGTATGCGTTTCCTGTATCAACTCTTCCGCCCGCCTCTTGTCGTCCTCGGCCACGCGGACGCGCAGCCAGTCCTCTCCTATGGGGCTGGTAAATTGGAGGATTTTAGCGGTGTGGTAGCGGCGAGAAAGTTTATCTTTCAGCTTGGCGGCGTCCTCGGAATTCTTGAAGGCGCCAATCTGGACGCACCACTTCCCTCCTTGATCCATAGGCGCAGGTGATTGCAGCACTTCAATCTTGACTTGGGCCGTTCCCGGACGATAGACGTCAAGCTTCTGGGCCGCCGTTTTGGAAAGATCAATGATGCGGTCATTCACAAACGGTCCACGGTCGGTAATGCGCAGGATCTCGGAGTGCCCGGTTTTAAGATTGGTGACCCGCGCAATGGAATTCAGCGGGATCGTGCGGTGGGCGGCGGTCATGCCGTTCATGTCGTAAACTTCACCGTTGGCCGCTTTCCGCTTGTGGTAGGAGGGACCATACCAACTGGCCCAGCCGGTTTCCGTGTAGATCACCTTTGCGCCGGGCGGAACAAGTATTCCAGGTTCGGCTTCAACGGCCGGAGTTGGGGTGGAAGCGGTTTTGGAGTTGGAACCAGCCTCAGGTGGAGGAGGCACGCGGGTCGCAACGCTTCGATGCCCGCCGCAGCCAGCCAGAAATGCCATGCACAGCAACAGGACTGCTGCTGCCTTTATTTGGCCTTGTTGTGCTGCTCCATATACTCCGCCAGCTTGGAAAGCTTGTCTGACGCAACCCGCAGGACCTTGCTCGAGTTGGTGCGGATCGCCGGCACAACTTCGTTGTTGAGGTAAGAAATCACTTTCTCGCTCTCGTGTTCCAGCTTGCGCGCCGCCTCGCCAATATCGCGGCCAATATTTTCGAAAGCCGATTTGGGCTTCTGATTCGTGTCCGAGGTCATGAATGTTCCTCATCCTTTGCAATGGGCCCCAAAGCTTGATTATCCAGTGTCGGCCCTGCGGGGGTCAACTGGGAGGAAGAATCGGGGGATCGATCCCCCGATTCTTCCTAATTTCTCCTCAACTGCTTCAGCCATTCTGTTGAAAATAAGCAGCTTATCTGTTGATCATTGTTTTACCTCCGATTGCGGCGGCGTGCATTGTCAGTTGATGCCAAGGCGGCTCAAAGTGGCGTCACAGCACGCAATTGGAGGAATGAAATGCAACCATCTGAGGCTCTTCGCTTCCGCGAAGCCAAACGTATCCAACAGAGCTTTCTGGCCGCCGTGGAAAAAAAGACCCTATATTGGCTGGCTGCCCGGACGCCTCTTTGGATCAACTCCGACCATCTCACCCTCCTGGGTCTGGTCGCCATGGCCGGCGCGGGAGTGGCTTACTGGTGGTCCAAAACCAGCCGCGTTGGTCTGGTCGTAGTGATCTTGTGCCTGGCCATCAACTGGCTGGGTGACAGCCTCGACGGCACCCTGGCGCGCTTTCGCAACTGTTCGCGTCCTCGCTACGGGTTTTATGTCGATCACGTCGTGGACGCCTTCGGCGCTCTGTTCCTCCTGGGCGGAATGGCGCTCTCCGGTTACATGTCGCCCCTGATCGCTATAGGGCTGCTGGTCGCCTACCTGATGCTTTCCATTGAGGTGTATCTGGCCACTTACACCTTGGGAGACTTCAAGATCTCCTATTTCAAAATGGGACCTACAGAGTTGCGCGTGTTGCTCTCCGTGGGAAACATTGTTCTGTTTTTCAAGTCGATGGCCCATGTGGCCGGGCGCGCTTATCGTTTGTTTGACATTGCCGGCGCGGTGGGCATCTCCGGGATGTTCGTGATTTTCCTGATCTCCGTCACCCAAAACACTTCCAAACTATATCGGCGCGAACCCATGCCCGCTGCTGCTCCTTTAGGCAAAGATCAGAAGACTGGGTTGCTGAAGCCACTGTTCAGAGGGCATTAGAGCGGTTCCACAGTTGCTATATCCCAAGCTTAAGGGCAGAAAGTAGCGCAATACAGTTTCACTTAAGGAAATAAGAATCTGTTCGAAGTTCAAACTCACCAGCCCCGTAGGCCTGGATTATTCATGAGTTAACGAAAAACATGGATCATCCAGGCATCAGCGCCGGAGGCGCGGCCTAGTTGGAGCCCAGGCGCGTAAGCCCTGGGTAACGTGGAAGATAGCAACCGAGTCCCGGAGGGACGACAGCGCTCTTTGCACATGTTTCGAGTAGCTATTGGCCAGAACGGTTCAATTCTGGAACTGCTCTGGAACAAAGAACTAAGTGTGAGCTAAGCGCTAACAAAGTACGGTCACTATTGGACTCCGTTCCCTTTTTGGAACTTTATTCCCAAAATCAAACAATTTTTAACAGAAGTCCTTGACACTCGATTGACAGCAGTTATATGCTCAGCATCTTGTTCGCAGAGGATCCTCATTCTTTGGTTAGTGATGTTTCATCTTCCGCTCTCCTAGCTATAACTTCAAGCAAAATGAGGTGAACGAATGAATACTTTCCAATATCGTGGTACACGATGTAGACCAACTTTTGTCGTGACTGCCGCACTGGTTGTGTTTTTTTCCATGAGTCTCGGTGCGCAAACTGTGGCAAACCCCGGATCCGGCTCTCCCTTCTGGGCCCAGTGGGGATTGAATCCGCAACACTCACTCGACCTGGCCAACACAGTTGCCCAGCCCCTCAACAAGAACCTGGTAAACATCATTTACGACCCACTGGTTCCTCAAGAACAGGCCGACCCCAATACCGGGGGCACGCTTCTTGTTCACTACCAAGTCCCTTTGATCGATGGCAACGATGTGTTCATCGAATCCAAAGCTGGAGTTTACAGCAACAACACTTACAGCACCCAAACCTGGCACCAGAACAAGTACACCTGGCAGGAAGGTAAATTTGTCAAGGTCTGGACTTTCGACACCGACTGGTTTGCTCCGGGGTCTTCCAACGATTTCTGGGAGCCCGTTTATCATGCGGTACTGGCCAATGGATTTCTTTACGACCCTGGAAGAGGTGGCACGATCTTCAAGATCAACAAAGCCAATGGCGCCGTGGTAAAGCGCATCAATCCCTTTGGAAACACCATTGATCCCGATACTTACACAGCCTCGCCGCTCAGCACCGATGGACACGGCAATATCTACTACAACGTAGTGAAGATCTCGACCGATCCCACGGTGAGTTTCTTCACAAACGATGTGGTTGATTCATGGCTGGTCAGGGTTGGTCCGGATGATTCTATAAGCAAGGTGACCTACACCAAGCTCTTGCAGCAGGCCACCATCAAGGGCGTTCCCGCTGGTGAGCCTAGCGTGCCAAAGGCCAATGACAACTGCAAGGCATCTTTTTCACCCACAGTCTTGCCTTGGCCACCCAGCCCGGACGCTCAGCCACCCACAGTTCCCTGTGGCACACAACGCGCGGCCTTGAACATTGCTCCTGCCATCGCACCCGATGGCACCATCTACACCCTCAGCAAGGGACACTTTGTCACTCGCTACAACTACCTGATCGCCGTGAATCCGAACCTTACAGGCAAGTGGGCAGCCTCGCTGCGCGGTCGGCTCCATGACGGTTGTGGGGTTGATCTTTTCAATTTCAATCCAGGCGGCGCAGGGGCCAATGGCGGGTGCAGGGCCGGCTCGCACGTCGGCGTTGATCCAGGCACCAACGAGCCGCCCCCCGGGCGTGTGCTGGATGATTCTTCCTCCACGCCTACCATTGCTCCGGACGGCAGCATCTACTACGGGGCCTACGCGGCCTATAACTGGGCGCAGGGCCACATGATGCATTTTAGCGCCAACGGAGATTTTCTCAACGCCTTCAACTTCGGCTGGGACACCACGCCGGCGATCCTGCCCCATGATGACACCTTCTCGGTGGTCATGAAAAACAATCACTATGCGGGTGGTTCCTATTGCATCGATCCTAATTGGTGCCCAGCCGCGCGGACTGATGCTAACCCCATGGGCAAAGAATCGTTCTTTGTCTCGCAACTCACCCCCAGCCTGAACATCGAGTGGAGCTTCCAGAACACCAACACGCAGAGCTGCACCCGGAACCCGGATGGGACGCTGACTTGCGTCTCCGATCATCCCAACGGTTTTGAGTGGTGCGTAAACGCTCCAGTGTTGGACGCGAATGGCACGGTCTACGCCAATAGCGAGGACGGCAACCTGTATGCAATCCGACAGGGAGGCGTCTTAGGCCAGTTGATCTTCCAGCAATTGGCGCTCGGAGCAGCCTATACTCCGGTTTCCATTGGCCCCGATGGAAAGATTTACTCACAAAACGATGGCCACCTCTTTGTCGTAGGAAGAGGGGATGACTAGATAGCAATTGGCAAATAGCCAAAACAAAAGAAAGTACAACAGCGCCAGCAATGATTTGCTGGCGCTGTTTTTACGTCCGCCAGGAATTGTGACAAAAATAAGGTGGCACAGCGGTCTCGGCTGTGATGAAGAACGCGATGTTCGCGGATTTAGCATGATTTACCGCAACAAGGTTTGTCAAAATACTACGATGTCAAACTAACTATATGTAGTGAGAGAATCGATATCATCCTGAGCGCAAGCGAAGGAACTGCCCCGCTGCACTTAAGGTACAGAAGAACCGCCCGAACCGAACTGCCGGTTACCGGCCAAGCTTCTTGTTGTACTTGTCTCTGGACATCCAGCTTTCAGGTTGTTGAAAGTTGGTTTACAGCAAGATTTGTCAGGGTCTTCTTAACTGCAATACCGTTCACATAAGGAATTTGGAGGGTGTCTGGGCTCCAATGATCCACCCCCGAAGGGGGTGAAATAGTTGTAGCCCAGTGCGGAAGCACTGGGAAATGTTGAAGATAACAACCGAGTCCCGTAGGGACGACAGAAAATCTTCGCAGGAAGAAAAGATTTTTGGGGATAATGATACAGCCCCCGGCTGTGACGGAGGCGATCTTATGACGAAAATAAACGCTGCAAGAGAGTAAGCCAACCCTGAAATGCTCTGCCTGTTCCCATTGACAAATATTAGTAGTATATCTACAATATCTCTATGCCGCGCCTTGTTCTGGTCACGATTGTTTACAGAAAAAATGTTCCACTCGTGCCTTTGACGCAAGGAAGCGGTATGGCCGAAGCGATTCAAGTCGGCACAAATGGGCTTCAAGTTGGCACAAATGAGCTTCAAGTCGGCACCCCAGAGGTTTAAGTCGGCACAAAATCGACCTCAAGTCGGCACAAATTCACAGGTCGGCAAAGATATCTCCAATGTTTTCAACGCCGGTGCTAAAGTGTGCCGCCTGAAGACGGTTTTTTTTACATATCTCAGCGGTTTTTCGTGTTTTAACATTTCACCCTGAATGAAGAATCTTAAGGGTTATACACGGCGCGAGGAAAACGAAATTTTGACAAAGAACTAACGGCTAAGTACTTCATCACTAGAAGCTAGGAGCCAGCAGCTAGCAGCTTCTCCAACCCGTGTCATCCGCGATGACTTTAACTTGAGGCGTTTAGGAGGCGTGAGCGGAGCGGGAGCCTCCTGCCGAAATCCTGAGCGGTAGCGAAGGATCTCTTCGACAATCGACGTCATCCGCGATGACGCTAACTTGAGGCGTTTAGGAGGCGTGAGCGGAGCGGGAGCCTCCTGCCGAAATCCTGAGCGGTAGCGAAGGATCTCTTCGACAATCGACGTCATCCGCGATGACGCTAACTTGAGGCGTTTAGGAGGCGTGAGCGGAGCGGGAGCCTCCTGCCGAAATCCTGAGCGGTAGCGAAGGATCTCTTCGACAATCGACGTCATCCGCGATGACGCTAACTTGAGGCGTTTAGGAGGCGTGAGCGGAGCGGGAGCCTCCTGCCGAAATCCTGAGCGGTAGCGAAGGATCTCTTCGACAATCGACGTCATCCGCGATGACGCTAACTTTCGTGGCCTTTCCTCTTCGTAGCTCGATCTCTGTTCCAAAGAATCATGAAAAATCTAAGCTGCCAAAAATTCCAACTTTTGCACCGGATTTTGCAATGACTTTTGATCAACGTTCATCAATCAAATCGGCGATAAGGGTTTGGTTCCTTTGCGCCCTTGGCGTCATTTGCGGCAAACTCATTTACTGATTAGTTAATACCCCCCCTTTAAGATACGCCATGGATACGCTAAGGATATTCGAGCCGGCAATATCTTGAGATCGGACTATATAATCATCTGTTTTGCCTATTCGCTGCGTGCTTCCATTGCCGAGCGAAATGTTTGAGGAGGCAGTTTGGATTTCCAACTCACTGATGAACAGTTACAGCTCAGAAAATCAGTCCGCGAATTTGCGGAGCGCGAAATCGCCCCCCATGTCATGGAATGGGACGAGGCTTCGCAGTTTCCCCTGGAGATCATCAAGGAATTGGGAAAGATGGGCGTTATGGGGACCATCTTTCCGGCAGAGTATGGCGGCGCCGGGCTCGGTTACATCGAATATGTGATTGCGGTGGAAGAGCTCTCCCGCGTGGATGGTTCGGTCGGCATCATCGTGGCTGCCCATAACTCTCTCTGTTCAAACCACATCTTTCTGGCGGGCAACGAGGCCCAGAAACGCAAATACATTCCCAAGCTGGCGACTGGAGAATTCATAGGCGCCTGGGGATTGACTGAGCCTGGATCCGGCTCCGACGCGGGCGGAGCGCGCATGAGCGCCGTCCGCAAGAGTGGAGGCTGGGTGTTGAATGGGACCAAGACCTTCATCACCAACGGCCACTATGCAGATGCCTTGGTAGTGATCGCCGTAACCGACAAGACCGCCCACACCCATGGGCTTTCAGCATTCGTAGTGGAAAAGGGGGCCAAAGGCTTTCGTCCGGGAAAAAAGGAGAACAAACTGGGCTTGCGCGCCAGTGACACCTCAGAATTGATATTTGAAGACTGCTGGGTCCCCAACGATGCGCTTCTGGGAAAAGAGGGGGACGGCTTTATTGATGCCATGCGCGTCCTGGACGGCGGTCGTATTTCCATTGCCGCGCTGGGGCTGGGGATGGCACAGGGGGCTTATGAGGCGGCGCTTAAGTATTCCAAACAGAGGGCGCAGTTTGGCAAGACCATCAGCGAATTCCAGGCCATACAATGGAAGCTGGCGGACATGGCGACAGAGATCGATGCCGCCCGCCTGCTGACCATGCGGGCCGCGAGTATGAAAGATGCCGGTCATAAGACCACTCTGGAGTCATCGATGGCCAAGCTCTACGCCGGCGAGGTGGCGGTAAGGTGCGCCAATGAGTGTGTTCAGATTCACGGAGGCTATGGATTCATCAAAGATTATCCCGCGGAAAAATTCTATCGCGATGTGAAGCTGTGCACCATCGGCGAGGGCACAAGCGAAATCCAGCGGTTGGTGATTGCACGGCAGATACTTAAGGATTAGCAATTGGCAATTAGTAAAAGCAAAACCTGGATTCACCACGCGACCGGCTCGACCAGCTAAAGAGTACTTCCTGAATTCTTCTCTGCGGTCTCTGCGTCCTCTGCGGTGAAATGGAAGTTTGGCTAATTGCTATTTGCTAATTGCTATTTGCTCTTCTTTAACCATGACCAACGCAATTCAAAACTGGGTTGAGCGTGTCCGAACGGGCGATGTACGCGCCCTGGCCCGCGCCATCAGCGTGATTGAGGACTACACTCCTGAAGCGCTGGAGTTGCTGAAAATGCTCTTCCCTTTCAGCGGCAAGGCCCGTGTGATTGGCCTTACCGGAGCGCCTGGCGCCGGCAAGAGCACGCTCGTTGACCAGCTTGCCCGCGAGTACCGCAAGCAGGACCGCACAGTGGGAATCATCGCCGTTGATCCCACCAGTCCCTATACAGGCGGCGCCATTCTCGGAGACCGCATTCGCATGCAGGCCCACCATGCCGATCCCGGGATCTTTATCCGCAGCATGGCCACCCGTGGCAACCTGGGAGGCTTGGCGCGGGCCACAACCGATGTTTCTACCGCGCTCGACGCCAGCGGCAAAGACATGGTCCTGATTGAGACTGTCGGGGTAGGCCAGGACGAAATTGACATTGTCCGCCTTGCTGACATCACCATTGTGATTCTGGTGCCGGGCATGGGCGATGATGTCCAGACTATCAAGGCCGGCATCATGGAGATTGCCGACATCTTTGTTATTAATAAGAGTGACCGCGAAGGCGCTGACCGGGTGGAGCGTGAGATCCGGTCCATGCAGTCGCTGGCTGTCCGAAGCGACCGCTGGACTCCACCGATTGTGAAGACCGTTGCCACAGAGGGCAAAGGCATCAGCGAGCTAGCTGCGGCCATCGCTAACTATGAACAGTTCCTGCAACAGCAGAACCTACTATTAAAGAAGAAGATAAGCAACTGGCGGGAACGGCTGATCGAGATGTTGCGTGAGGCCCTGCTGGATCGTCTCTTAAATGAGCGCATGAAGGAAGGCGACATGGCGCGACTGGCAACAGAAATTGCCGAGCATCGCCGGGATCCGTACTCTTTGGTGGAAGAGATTGTCGGAAATTTTACGAATGGGGCAGGAAAAAAGCAAAACCATGCCACTGATGACGCTGATTCAACGGATCAACACTGATTAAAGTCAAAACCTCATCAGCGCAAATCAGCGGTTAAGCTTGGTTTTGACTTGGCCAATTGCTAATTGCCATTTACTAATTGCTATCTTGAGGGAAGGAAATGTCGCACACAATTGATCATCTCGGCATTGCGGTGAAATCCCTGGAACAGGCCCGCAAGTTTTATGAAAAGTTGGGGCTGGAGGTCTCCGGGGAGGAAATAGTGGCGCATGAAAAAGTAAAGGTTGCGATGGTCCCCCTGGGTGAAAGCCGGATCGAATTGCTGGAGGCTACCAGCCCTGATTCCGTGGTCGCCAAATTCTTGGAAAAACGTGGAGAAGGGCTGCATCATGTTGCCATTCATGTCCCCGATCTTGTACGCACGGTTGAGAATCTGAAAGCTGACGGTACGCGCCTTATTTCCGACGAGATCAAGACTGGCGCCGGTGGACATCAGTATGTATTTGTGCATCCTTCCAGCGCTGGGGGTGTTTTGATCGAGTTAGTCCAGGAGTAACGTCGTTATGCAGGCAATTACGAGAATTTTGTTTCCGTTGCGATGAAGACGGTCTCCCATCCGCTTGAGAATTCTGTAATTGGGGAATCTGGTAATTAAGTAATTTGAAAAACTGCAAGTTTTGGGATGGGTTTTGGCTGAATGCTAACTGCTGAGTGCTGAATGCTTCTTCTCGCAACCGATACATCCGGAAAATCTGGTGGAATTACTCTTGCTGAAGGCGATCAGGCTTCCTTTCGCGTTCTGGAGTCGTCCTCGATTGCTGGAGGGACGTTTTCCGCCCAGCTTGTCCCTACGCTGGCTGCGCTCCTTCAGAAACATGGACTCAGTGCCGTTAAGATCGACGGCTTCACTCCTATCTCCGGTCCCGGCTCTTTTACCGGCTTACGAGTTGGGTTGAGCGCCATCAAGGGCTTGGCTGAGGTGCTGAAGAAGCCTATCGCGCCGGTGTCTCTGCTGGAAGCCCTGGTCGCGCTCTCACATGAACAAGGGCAAATCGCCGCAGCCCTGGATGCCGGCCGGTCCCAGGTGTTTCTGGGTTTATACGAATTCGCCAGTGACCAGGCAACAAAGCGAAGCGAACGGCTGCTAACTCAGCCTGAGTTTGTCGAAGAGCTAAGAAGCTCGCGTCCTGTTTGTGTCATCACCAGCGACCATTTCATTGCCCAGATCGCGGCAGAAGCCGGCGTCAAAGTTCAGGAGGTAGAGAGACCGGGAAGCGAGATCGCCGCTCGAATCGGCCTGAGGAAGCTGCTGGCGGGAGATACGGTCTCGGTGGAGGCCCTGGATGCGAATTACATCCGGCGATCGGACGCCGAGATTTTCTTCAAGGCAGATTAGCAGTCGGCACTCAGCCCCTGAAAAACTTTGGAGATGAAAAAAACAAACCGAAGCGCTAATTGCTATTTACCAATTGCTAGCTGTTCGCCTTGAGTTATTTGAGAAAGCCAGTTTCACAAAGATCAAAATGCCTTCAACATTTGAAAGACTCTGTGCCAAGATCTTGCCTGCTAATTGCTAGCCAAAGATATTTGAAATTTAATATCCCAAGCTGGCGAAGCAAAGCGAATAAGTTGTGAGGTTCTTATGAACGACCTCCGGAAATTTGTTGCACTGCTTTTGTCAAACAATTTCGGGGTAAGTATCTAATTGCTAATTGCTATTTGCTGTTTTATCAGCGTCATCAGCGGTAAGGTTTGATTCCTTTGCGGTAAAACTTCAAATATCTTTGGTTAGAACTATGTTTCATGTTCGTTCGGCGGTTCTCGACGATCTGGTTCGCGTCACCGAGATTGCCAGGCAATCCGGCGCTGCCGCGCAGTGGAGTCTCGACCAGTATGGGCAGATGCTTGTCTCTGGTTCATCATCGGCTCGCGTGGTTCTGGTTATCGAGGAAAAAGAGGAAACGTCAGGAATGAGAGCGGTCCTCTGCGGCTTTCTGGTGGCGCAAGAGGTCGCAGGTGAATGGGAGATCGAGAACTTGGCAATTGACGTATCTGCGCGCCGCCGGGGATTTGGCCTGCATCTGCTGCGCGAGTTTCTGCAACTGGTCCACAGCCGGGGTGGGAAGGAGATCTTTTTGGAAGTCCGCGAATCCAATGTGGCTGCGCGCGCGCTTTACAAAAACTGCACCTTCATTGAGGCAGGCAGGAGGAAATCGTACTACCACAATCCGGCCGAGGATGCCTTGATTCTCAAATTTTCTTTTTTGCCGAAATGCTGAAATTTTGTTGAACCGGGAAGGAGCGTATGCTAGCTTTTTCTTATAACATGCAGGAGGTTCTTCCGGATGGTGACTTCCGTTCGAGAACAGCTTCTTGCCAGCCACGAAGAATTTCGTCAGCTGGCACAAGAACATACTCAATATTCCAAGCGCCTCGACTCTCTCATCGAAAAAAGATATTTAACCGACGACGAAAAACTGGAAGAAGTGCGTCTGAAGAAACTTAAACTGCGGCTCAAAGACCAGATGGAAATGATCGAGCAGCAGCACAGGCGCAACGATAGTCACGTCGCCTAGTTTGCTCTCAATACAAAGCCTCTCCTCCACCTGAGCTGTTCAAGCGTGGGTGTGGAGAGGTTTTTGTATTGGTCGAGCCTTAACGAGCCGGTAATTGGCTTCAATCCCAGAATCTTATGCGGCCGCCGGGACCTCTGCGGCCCGCGCCGGGAACAATGCCTGAACGCGTTCCAGCAGTAGTTGTGGATCATCGGAAACCAGGTAGTCCCGATCGCCGGCTTCAGCGCCCGCAGCAGTCATCAGCAGCACGAACTGGCGAGGGTCTGCTTGCTTGATCGTATCGCAGAATTCCAGGGCCAGCTCTTTCTCGTCACTGGAATTCACAACGATTAGATCGAAGGATCCTGGTTTGCACCTGGTCTTCGCCTGTTGCATGTTCAAGGCAGGATAAGCGGAAAATCCATGCGCTTTGAGGATGTTGATTCTGGCTTTTCTGCCTTTACGGTCGTTATCAATCACCAGAATTCGGGGGTTTTTCGGCAAGGGAGCGCGATCAAGGGGCTCCGCAAGCCGCGAATTCATAAACGGCAACTTAGATTTTGATTCCATGGTTTCCCAAATCTTCCTTCGTCGTATTCCAGGGGCACAGTAGGAGAGAAGCTGCCGGGGCCACAGAGGTTGCCACGTGCTCGGATATATCTTCAGATGAATCAATGAGTTATCAAGAATTGAACCGGTTTTTTCAGGGAGTTGGCCGGCCATTCGATGGTCAATCGTTATAATCTTCATCAGTGGTTCGCGACGGCTTCTTTTACGCTCTCGGCATGTTGGTGGTTGCTGCCCTGCTGTGGTGGCTGGATGCACCTGTCTTTGCGGCGGCGCCGTTGCTATTGGCAGTGTTTTTCCTGTGGTTTTTTCGTGACCCGGAACGCCACATTCCCGGGGACCCGGAGCTGATCGTTTCTCCTGCGGACGGCAAGGTCACTGATATCTCCTCCACCCAACTGAACGGCAAACCCCATACGCGTATTAGTATTTTCCTGAGTGTCTTTGACGTTCATGTGAACCGCTCTCCTATTTCTGGTGTGATCAAGGAAGTTGTTTACAAGCCGGGAAAATTTGGCAGCGCCACGGGGGCCATTTCGTCAGACCAGAACGAACAGAACATTGTCACCGTGGAAGGCGAAGGCCAGACGCTGGTGTTCAAACAGATCGCCGGCATACTGGCGAGACGGATTGTCTTCACCAAGAAAGTCGGAGACACAATTGGCCGCGGCGAGCGCGTGGGCCTGATCAAATTCGGCTCGCGCACTGACGTAATTTTTTCGGCCCAAGCGGAACTCAGGATCAAAGTAGGAGATAGAGTCAAGGGAGGATGTTCGATCTTGGCCCGGTCTGTAGTTCCACAACCGAATGTTTTGCCGGTGCGGGAGCATTCGGAGGCGGTGCGATAAAGATGCCTGACCAACAACACCGATGGGAAGATCCGTTTCCAGAAAAAAAACGCCGTCTGCGCAAAGGCATGTATATCCTGCCTTCGATTTTTACGGCTGCCAATATTGGAGCAGGCTACTATGCCATTACCCAGACGCTCCAGGGTCTCTCCCAGTCGCTGCAGAGTAACTTAACCGAGAGCAGCAGGCATTTTGATCTGGCCGCCCTGGCCATTGGAGTGGCCGTAGTGGCGGATGGCCTGGATGGAAGAATTGCTCGCCTCACCAACACTACCAGCGACTTTGGCCGCGAGTTCGATTCCCTGGCGGATGTGATTACTTTTGGTCTTGCGCCAGCTTTGCTCGCTTGGGTATGGGGCTTTAGGCTGCTGCCTGATGATGCCAGCTACCCCGAGTTGCACATTCGATTGGTCCAACTGGGCGTGATCGCGACCTTCATTTTTCTGGTGGCGGGAGCCAGTCGGCTGGCGCGCTTTAATATTCAGGCCAATCCTCAGCCTTCCAATCCTGGCAAGCCCGACCGGAAGTATTTTGTGGGTATGCCCATCCCTGCGGGCGCAGGCGTGCTGGCCTCGGTGGTTCACTTCCGTTCAGGCCAACCGCTGACTACCTGGTGGGTGGCGCCGGTCTGGTTTTTTTTGATCGTGGTGGTGGCGCTGCTCATGGTGAGTACCTGGAGGTTCTACAGTTTTAAAGACCTGAACCTGCGCAACCGTCATCGATTCCAGACCCTGATTTTGGTTTGCGGCGTAGTCGCGCTGATCTGGTTCTTCTCCCAGTACGTACTGTTAATCATTGGAATCAGTTACATGTCGAGCGGCATACTCACGCGGTTCTTATATATTCTGCGGCGCCGCCGCGTGGGACCCGCATATAAGGAACTTCCTGAAACCAGATGAAGACTGAAAGCCAAAAATGGGGAAACCTGTTCCGTGTTGCTATTGTGGGCGCTGCAACGCTCAAAGGCAAAGAACTCAAGGAAGTTCTGGAAGAAAAGAACTTCCCTGCCATGGACATCAAGCTGCTCGACGATGACGAATCGTTAGGCCAATTGGACCAGGTCCAGGATGAGATTTCCTTTGTCCAGCCGGTCACCCGGGAACAGTTGGGGCAGATGGATTTCACATTTTTCGCCTCCGACGAAAACTTTACGCGCCTGAACTGGAAGCTGGCCCGAGATGCGGGAAGCGCCATAGTGGACCTCTCCTATGCACTGGAAAGCGAGATGAACGCGCCGGTCTGCGCCCCCTGGGTGCAGCGGGAGCTTGGGCAGCATACGCAAATGAATCTGGAATCGACTGCTATGGTCACAGCCCATCCGGCAGCGACCGTTTTGAGCCTGCTCCTCTTGCGGGCACAAAAAGCGGCGACCATTCGCAGCGCCGTGGCCACCGTCTTTGAGCCAGTCTCCGAGCAGGGCAGGCGGGGTATGGATGAACTGCACGAGCAGACGGTGAACCTGCTCTCGTTTCAACAGATGCCGACTGAGGTATTCGACTCGCAAATCGCATTCAACATTATTGGCCGCTATGGCAAGGCCTCCACACGCAGTCTGGAATCGGTAGAGCGCAGGATTGCAAACCACACGCGCAAGCTGTTGGAGGACCGCGCTCCCGTTCCATCGCTGATGCTGTTGCAGGCCCCCGTTTTTCACGCACACACATTTTCGATTTACATTGAAGTGGAGAAAAAGCTTTCGGTGGGCGACTTCGCCCAGGCCATCGCTGGCGAACATGTGGAAATCGGGCGGGTGGGGGAAGACTCTCCCAGCAACGTGAATGTTGCCGGTAAAGACGAGATCCTGGTAGCGGTGCGGCGCGATTCGTCCCGTGAAAACGGTTTCTGGCTCTGGGCGGCCGTTGATAATCTCCGCCTGGCTGCCATTACCGCGGTTGAATGCGCTACAGCCCTGGCCGCGGTCAGGCCCCACGGAAAAGTTCAATGAAAAAAAATCTCGTTGTCTCTGCATGTGGCTTATTCACCCTGGCGCTTTTGCTGGCGGGCTGCGGTTATCACACTGCAGGACGCGCCAGCCGCTTGCCGGCCAATGTCCGCACAATTGCCATTCCCGGATTCACCAACCAGACCCAGACCTATCGCATCGAGCAACTGCTCACCCAGGATGTAGTGCGCGAGTTCGTCAGCCGCACCCGTTACCGGGTGGTGAACAGCGCCACTGATAACACGGATGCAACATTGAAGGGAGTGGTGGTTTCCACGCTCGCCGCGCCTCTTACCTACGATGCCAATACTGGCCGGGCTTCCAGCGCGGTGGTCACTATCACGATGCGGGTTTCGCTGGTGGATCACAGCGGGCGGGTCCTATTTGAGAATCCTAACTATACTTTCCGCGAACAATACCAGGTATCGCGTGAGATCGACAGTTTTTTTGATGAAGAGACGCCGGCTCTGCAGCGCATGTCGCGAGACTTCGCCCGTACGCTGGTCAGCGATATCCTGGAGGCCTACTGATGCCTGGCCGCAGCTTTGCTCCCGCAGAGCGGTTTGTCTCTGAGATCACCAGTCGCAAGCTGCGCCCGGCGTATGTTTTCATCGGGGATGAAGTTTTTTTCCGGGACCACTGCCGCCAGGCACTGATTCACCACCTGGTACCCGACGACCTGCGCGATTTCAGCATCCACGATCTTGATCTTTCTGAAGCCAGTATTGCGGAGGTACTGGACCGGGCCCGCACTCCCTCGCTGATGGCCCCCTTCCAGGTATTTTTCATTCGCGGAGTCAAGAACCTTTACACCCGGGGGTCGCACGCCGAAGAATTCGCTGCAATTGAAGGATATGTAAAGGACCCCAACCCTGCCGCAGTACTCATCTTTGTGGCTGACCACGTAAGTATTCCGGCTGATGTCCGGCGCATGGAGATGACCGACAAGGACCGCTATGCGCGCATTCGCGAGACTCTAGGGGAATATTGCGGGATCGTGGAGCTGGCGCGCGTCGATGAAGGCGACGGAATACGCTGGATCGTCGACAAGGCGCAACAGGAGGGCGTGAAAGCCGATCCTGATGCCGCACGCGAACTGGTGGATGCACTGGGCGCGGACATGATGCTGGTCAGCCGTGAGCTGGAAAAATTAATTCTCTACGTAGGCGAGAAAAAGCGCATCACTCTGGGCGACGTTGAGACCATGGTTCTGGCCGCCAAACAGCGGTCGTTGTACGAGCTGACGGACGCGATTTCTCTTAAAGACAAAGGCCAGGCGCTAGCAGTCTTGGATGCCATGCTCTCCAGGGGCGATGGAGAGGACACGGCCATAGGCCATCTCTACATGCTGGCCCGTACTTTTCGTCAGATGCTGGTCATCCTAGAAAAGAACGTGCGGGACTCACGCGCCATCTGGCAGGCGTTATGGCAGGGCTTCCGCGTTCCTCCATTTGCGGCGGAGGACATCATCCGCCAGGCACGCCGCTACAAATCACGCCGGGAGCTTACCCGCGCGCTCAAGCTGGTTGCTCTGGCCGATATGGCCCTGCGCTCCAATCCACCCAGCAAGCGCATGGTTTTAGAGCAGCTTGTGATGCAGCTTGCGGAAGAGCCGAAGGCGGGTGCGGTTGCATGGCAGCAAGATGAATTGCCAGTGTGAGACGACTGGAATCTGTACAGCAAGAAAAGCCCGGATGACCCGGGCTTTTTACCAGAAGCTAGTAGCCCGCCAGTAGCCAGAGCTATTTAGCGGGCGCGGCAAGGCGGGCGCTGAGACGTGATTTATAGCGCGCAGCCGTATTTTTATGGATTATGCCATTCTTGACCGCCCGATCGATCATGGAGACCGTCTCCGAGAAAAGGGCCTTTGCCTGGGCAGAGTCACCGGACGCTGCTGCCTGGCGGAATTTCCGCAGTGAGGTGCGAAAACGGGATTTGTTAAGCCGATTGTGCGCTGTGCGCTTTTCCGTTTGCCGGGCGCGCTTCAGCGCCGAAAAATGATTTGCCATGTGCTACTTTGTCCTCTTGGATTTCTTTCGGGGAATAGCCGAAGGTCTTATTTTACTGGTATTTAGCGGCTGGGGTCAATGTTCCTGACCTGCTGTCCTAGGCTGAGGATCCATCTACAAATTCCCGAGCCTCTTTCTTGTTCAGGGCATCCAATCACCAGAGGTTTGGAGGTTCCACGCAAGAATTGTTGACTTCGGCCTGTCAGGCGGGTACTCTCTCCACGAATGGCACCGCTTCCACGCTCTTGTGGGCGAGCAACACCGCCGCATCTCAACTCCCAGATAATTCCTTTGTATTCAACCGTGCACACAGCGGAGTGTTGGTGCGCGTGGCTGGCCGCAGGAGGAAACGGCAGAACTAGATGAAAAAGAACATCGAACTGGTTCCAAACATCGAAAAACTTTTTGGGACCCGCGACGAAAACCTCCAGATCATGGAGGAAGGACTCAAGGTCGGCATTGACCTGAGATCTGATTCCGTACAGATTGAGGGTACTCCCCGTGACGTGGCCCGGGCAGAACAGATTTTCACAGACTTTGACCATTTGAGCCGCTCCGGCCATGATTTCAAGAACGGTGATCTGGGCTCGATGCTGAAGGTGGTCACCAAAGATCCCTCCACTACGTTGCGTGGTCTGGCCGAGGCTGGCAAACAACGGTCGCTGGGCAAGCGCCAGGTACAGCCCAAGAGCATCAACCAGCGTTGTTATCTCGATTCCATCGACCGATATGACATGGTGTTCGGAATTGGCCCTGCGGGTACAGGCAAGACGTATCTGGCGGTGGCTATGGCGGTTTCCGCCCTGAACAACAAAACGGTGGAGCGCATCATTCTGGCCCGTCCTGCTGTGGAAGCAGGCGAGCGGTTGGGATTCTTGCCGGGCACTCTTCAGGAGAAGGTTGATCCATACCTGCGTCCGCTTTACGACGCGCTTTACGATCTCATGGACCAGGAGCGAGTGGACCGCTGCCTGGAGAAAAATGTCATTGAAATAGCGCCTATCGCTTTTATGCGCGGACGCACGTTGAATGATTCTTTTATCATTCTTGATGAAGCCCAGAACACCACTTCCGAGCAGATGAAGATGTTTGTCACCCGCCTGGGTTTCAACGCCAAGGCGGTCATCACCGGCGATATCACGCAGATTGATCTGCCCAACGCGCGCAAGAGCGGCTTGGTGGAAGCCATAGACATCCTGAAGAACGTTGAGGGAGTGGCCTTTAACTTTTTCGGCGAGGAGGACGTGGTGCGCCATCACCTGGTACAGCGAATCATCCGCGCTTATGACGAGAAATCCAAAAACCAGCAATTGTCGCTGGAGTTGGCCAAGCAGCCTCAGGAACAGCAGGATTCACTGGAGCCGCTTCAACAGTAATTCTAGTAGAATTATGTCGGGAGGGCCTTGGACGCCCTCCCGATTTGTTTTGCAAAAAACGTGATTGTCGTCGAAAGCACAATTGAGGACCTGGAAGAGGCTGCGCTGACACATTTCGCCAAGCGGGCGCAGAAACTGGCTGGCGTTTCCGGGGAAGTGGCCGTTTTGATTGCCGGCAATCATAGAGTCCGAGAGTTAAACCGCCGTTTCCGCAAGGAAAACAAAGCTACTGATGTCCTTTCGTTTCCCCGCGAGCGCGGAGGCGACATCGCCATCTCCGCAGAAATTGCGACCGAGAATGCAGCCCACTATGGACATTCCCCAGTGGACGAATTGAAGATCCTGATTTTGCATGGCATGTTACATCTTGCCGGCTACGACCATGAAAACGACAATGGCGAAATGGCTGCGCAAGAAGCCCGGTTGCGCAAGAAGCTGAAGTTGCCGGCTTCACTGATTCATCGGGCACATTCAACGCGCCTTCAGACCGGACCGGGCAGGAAACAGCGATGAACACCGTGATCTATTTGACGGCTTTGTTCCTGTGCGGGCTGTTGGCGCTAGTCTCCTATGTGGAGCGGCTTTACACCGAAAGCGGCAAGTTCCTTTCCCGCGAATTTCAGGAAAACATTGAGGCCTTCGAAAAACGGGTCGAGCCACGACTTGACTCGATCAGTGGACGGGCCGCGCTGGCTATTGGAGTGCTCGTCCAGCTCACGACGGCCGCAATTGCCATGCTCCTGAGCTGGATGGTCTTCTCCAACCCACACTGGAACTGGAAAGAAGTGGTGCAGGCAGCAGTAGCCGTGATTCTGATTGTGATTGTTTGCAACCGCCTGTTGCCGTACGTAATGTTTACCCGGACCGGCGGCGAGTGGCTGACCCGCTTCATTCCTGTCCTGCAGGTGCTGATTTACCTCATGTTGCCAATCACCGTGGTCCTTAGTTTCGGTTTATCGGTCGCCGCCCTGGCTGAGCCGCATGAACCGGAAGAACCGGAGCATCCCTCAGAGGCCATGGAAGCGCTGATTGAGGCCGGAGAAGAGGAAGGAATTCTGCAACAAAGCGACCGCGAACTGATTCAATCGGTGATGGAGTTCGGGGAAAAAAAAGTGCGCGAAGTCATGACGCCGCGTCCGGAGATCTTTGCTGTTCCCGCCGACACCACGGTAGAAGAGTTCACCGCGATGCTGCGGGAAAAACCGCACTCCCGCGTGCCGGTCTATGTTTCCAACATCGACCAGATTCAAGGCATGGTGCTGGCCCATGACGTGATCACGATCCCCGATGAGGATGCCAAGGCCACCATGGTACGCAAGCTGATGCGTCCGGTGAGTTTTGTTCCGGAGACCAAGAGGACTTCTGAGCTGCTGCGCGAGATGCAGCGCGAGAACATCCACATGGCAGTGGTGATCGATGAATACGGCTCGGTTGCGGGCATCGTCACCATGGAAGACCTGGTGGAGGAGATTGTCGGGGAGATACGCGACGAGCATGACGAAGTGAACGACATAGTGCGGGAAAGTGATGGCGCTTACGTGGTGCGTGGTAATGTTGATATCGACCGTCTTAACAATCTGTTTGATTTGCGGATCGAACCTCGGGAGGCCACGACTGTCGGAGGCCTGGTGAGTGCGCTGGCGGGGCGGATTCTCCGGCCAGGAGAGGCAGTCGAAGAAGACGGCCTGCGCTTTGAGGTCTTGGAATCAACTGATCGCCGGGTTGAGAAATTAAGAGTCAGCCGGTCAAAATCTGGCGCTCCCGCCAGGGAGATGCCGGCATAATTCACTATGGCCTTCCGTTCCGGATTCGTCTCCATCATCGGGCGTCCTAATGCCGGCAAGAGCACCCTGCTGAATGCTCTCGTCGGCGAGAAGATCGCCATCGTCACCGAAAAACCGCAGACCACCCGAAATCGCATCCAGGGAATGTTGAATGTGAAAGCCCGGAAGGGCCGCGCCGCGGGACAGATCATCTTTATTGACACGCCCGGAGTACATAAAGCTGACAGCCGTTTGAATCGCAAGATGATGAGCGAGATTTACGAGGCGCTCGAAAGCCGCGACCTCGTATTGCTCGTGGTGGATGCCAGCGAGAAATTCGGCCTGCGGGACCAGCAGGTGCTGGACATCGTGAAAAGGTACGGAGGCCAGGCCTTTCTGCTCTTGAACAAGATCGACAAAGTACAAAAGGAGAGGCTGCTTCCCCTGATTCAGGAGTACAGCAAATTGCATGAATTTCAGGAGGTGATTCCAGTCTCCGCCACTACCGGAGATGGCCTCGAAGTGCTGGTAGATAAGATTATGCGCGCGCTGCCGGAAGGGCCGCGTTATTTTCCCGAGGACCAGCTTACTGACCAGCCGGAGCGATTTCTGGCTTCGGAGATCATCCGCGAAAAGGTGCTTGTGCAGACCGGTGAAGAGGTCCCTTATGCGACGGCTGTGCTGATAGAACGTTATGAAGAGATGCCAAAGCTGACCCGGATCGCCGCAGCCATCTTCTGCGAGCGTGAAGGACAGAAAGGAATTCTGATCGGCAAAGGCGGCGAACGGCTGAAGCAGATTGGAACGGCTGCGCGCCAGGAATTAGAGCATCTGTTGGGCAAAAAGATATTTATTGAGTTGTTCGTGAAGGTAAAACCCGGCTGGCGCGAATCCGCAGCATTTGTCGAAGACCTCGATTGGCGGAGGCAGTTAGAGAATCTGGGAGGAAAATCGGAAGAGTGAAACAGAATCTGTTCACCGAACAACTTACAGATTGTTCAAGTTTAGCGTTGATCGGGTTCCGTCGTGACTTTCAGATCAACGCCAAAGCGCTTGTAATTTGAGAATTCCTGGTTTGTTTCTCCGGAGATGATCGTCCCAAGAAAATTGGCTCTATATCGTGTGAAAGCACGATTCAACAAGTAAACTCCGTTCTGAGATTCTTTTTGCCAGAAGAGCTCTATAGTGCTTCCCCGCAACATGTAGATACCATCACGTGTGTATTCCCTCTTGATATGCAGGGGACGCTCATCGGCCTTATCAATCCAGAGTTGAATGGAGGTCTGAAGCGCGTCTTTTTGCGCATCTGATTCTGGTTTAATGCCGGGCCGGGGAGTCAATACCATCCTGGAGATATGCCGTCCCTCAAGGATCTCTTCGCCTTGGTTCTTGGCGGTGAACAGATTCGGCCACTCTTCATAGGCTGAGGGGATTCGATATTCATGATGGAAGGGCGTCTGTTTCAACTCATCGTTGATCCGGCGGCGTTCTGCGACCGTTGCTTGATATTTTTTCTCCTCTTCTTCCGCCGCCTTGCCGCCCAAGGGTTTGCCATTTTCCTCTATTTTGCGTTTGTAAGAAATTCCCTCGATGAAAACGGTTTCATACTTGGCCGTTTCGTCCAGATCGATCTTGAGCTTCTTGTTGTAGTTGGTGTTGTGATAGTCCTCGATAAATGTGTAGCTATGGGATTCCAAGTCATCGGCCTTAAGATTTGCGACCACCCGTTTCAAAAGCTCAGCCGCATCGGCACGAGATTGCGAAGATGCAAGTGCCGGGAATGCGACAAGCAGGAAAGCAAGTACGAAACAGTAGCGTCTAATTCTCATCCGCCACCCCAGCCGCAAGAGCTGACCTTGATGAGCCATAGCGAGCTCCCGGAAAAACTTGTCCTCTCAGGCAGGGTCCATCGCGCCAGAGCTGCGCCACCACCCGGTAGGGGTGGTGGGCTGATGCAGACCTTGTAATTTGAACTATTGCGGCTTCTTTGGCGTCGGTGTTGCTACCGGCGGACGAGGCGTTGTTCCTCCAGGGCGCGTTGCCGGGGCGCCGGTCGGCCTTGTGCTCGGCGCGGCTGGGGCCTCAGCATTGTAGGCATCCACCAGCTCTTTGGTTATGTTGGTGGCCGGAGCTGCCCACAGTACCGGAGTTTGCGGGTTGGAAACATCCAGGATTACCGAGTACCCGTTGTCTTTGGCGAACTTGTCCAGTACCTCCAGCATTTTCTTGCCCAGCCGGTTGAGCACTTCCTGTTGGGCCTGGTTGACCTCAGCCTGGAAGTCTTCATAATTGCGCTGAAAGGTTTTTTGCTTTTCGGTAGCTGTTTTGATCCGGGTGGCGCGCTCTTCCTCGTTCAGTTTGTCGCTTTGTGCCTGAAGTTGGGTCTTAAGCTTTTCAACTTCATCATTCTGGGCCTGCAGTTCGCTCTGTTTTCCTCCAAAACGCTGCTTCAGTGCCTCCAACTCCTTCTTGCCTTCGTTGGTGTTGACGATGGCGTCCTCAATGCTCACAATGCCGATTTTGGTTGTGGTGGCGGCAGCCGCGCTGCTGGCAACTGTTCCTGTGGCTGGAGCGGCAGCTTGGGCAACTGCTGCGCCGGAAAACATTGTGCTCAGCCCCAGACTGAGAGCCAATATTTGGATCTTAGACTTGCCTGACATTGATTGGTGAACTCCTTAAAGTGCTTTGGAAAGTCATTCGTCGCAAACGTGCTTTAAGTCAGCCGCTCATTGAATGCGGAAAATGGCAGAGGGGACGAATATCGACTGATTATAGTTGTGCCCTCTGGCACCGTCAAACCTCCATGCCTGCCAAAATGACGCGCGTTCGTCCGCCTGTTATCTCAAAACAAGAGACGGGCTGTAAACAACTAAGGCCTCTTCGGCGTCGCTCCGGTATTGGCCGGGGGATGGGCCGCTGTGGTTGTTCCTGCAGTTCCAGAAGGCCGGGGAGGCGCGCCACCCGCAGCGGGTTTAGCTGGTGGTGCTACCGGAGATTGCGCATTGTAAGCATCCACCAATTCCTTGGTGATCAGCGTGCCCTGGTTCCCCCAAAGTACCGCACTCTGTTGGGCGGAAACGTCCAAGACCACCGCGTAACCATTGGTGCTGGCATATTTTTCCAGCACTCCAGCCATCTTCTGGTAAATGCGAGAGCCCAAGTCCTGTTGGGCCTGCTGAAACTCACTTTGGGCATCTTCGTATTTGCGTTGCAGGACCTTTTGTTTGCCTTCAATGGTCCTTATCAGGCTGGCACGCTCCTCGTCGCTGATTTTGGTTTGAGGATCGAGTTTCTTTTTCAGAGTGTCGATTTCCTCGGAGAGCTTCTGGATTTCGGTCTGTTTTGGCGCAAATCGCTGCCCCAAGGCCTCAAGTTCTTTTTGGCCTTCGTTGGTGGACAAGATTGCCTCCTGAATATTGATCAGGCCAATCTTAGTTGGAGCCGTAACCGGGGTCGAAGGCGCATTTGTGGGGGCGGTGCCAGTGCCTTGGGCGAAGGCCGTAGCAGAAAACAAAGCGCTCAGCGCGAGACTGAAAAGTAAAACGTGGACCTTAAACTTAGCTAGCATGGGTACTCCTTCAAAATTTCTTTCGTGACTGGTGGCGGCGCGCCGCTCAATTCAATAGTAACGGATTGTTGCTTTCCGACAGCATCAACCAATGTTCGTTCAGAATGTCGTGCTGATGGTGAAGCGGAAAGTTTTTCGTGGCTCCTTCAAACGGAAATCCGGTGAAAAAGCGGACACGGCGCTGAGAAAGCTGAAGTCCCCTGCGCCACCCGCAGGAAACATGCTCCGGGTGATGATGTTTGGCGTATTGATTGTCTTGTCCAGGATGAACGGGTTGTAAGCGTAATAAATACGGAAGGGCGCCTGCACGATCGGCAGCAACACCTGGAGTTCCAGTCCCGTGGACATGCGCGGCACATAGTTGGTGCCGGCCACTGGTTTCAAATCGCCGCCGAAGGGTATCTTCTGTCCGCCTGTACATTGAAAACTGGAGGACCCAGGGCACCCAAAAATCGTGTTATTAAGCTGCGACAGTGAGTCAGGGCTGAGTTGCAACTGCGAGTTACGAAGAGCAAAGTTCATGCCAATGTCGGCAAACGGCACCAAGGCTACCGGGCCTACAACTTTGATGCGATATTCAAAGTTGCTCACGATGCTGGTATCTCCGCCCGGAAAAGTTATGTTGGTTACCGGCAGTGGAATCTGGACATTGCCCCTGCGTGGATTGGTCGGGTCCACCGGTACCGGAGTGCCATCAGGATTGGTCAAAACCAGGTTCTGTACCGTATTGATGAACACGTAAGGCGAAACGGTGCGGATGTCAAAGCCGCGCAGGTCGGTATCGCCTCCCAGGTAGAAGCGCTGGTAGGGAGGGGCTACCGTGCTGCCCCATCCGCTGATAAAGCTCCCCTGCACGTGAATGCCGAAGGTGTTCTCGTGGAACAGGGGCTTCCATTGTGTAAACGTCACAATGGGACGATAGAAGTTCACATTGCCGCCAACGCCGGCAAACTCCGTGCTGACAAAAAAGCTTCTGCCGCGATGGGGGCGGACCGGACTGTCTATAGTGCTGAATCCGTAGGTAGGGGTGAGCGAACTGGTAATAATGCCGTTCAGCGCGTTAGGTCCGGAGATGCTGCGGAAATTAACGGTCTGAAAGAACGTCTTGGAGGCATCACTGAATACTGTGAGGCTGGAGTTATCAAGAGCGTAGCTGAGGCTCAGGCGTTTGAAGGAGCGCAGCAAGTAACTGGCGGTGGCAGTGAATCCGGTGCTGGACTGGCTGAAGTTCTGGAGCTGGTTCAATACGTTGGTGGGCAGATCCAGCCGCTGGCCCGTGGCAATCGCTGTTTGCTGTGCCTGGTTGAAATTAAATTTGCGGTTATACACGGTGAAGCCAAGCTGAATCGGACGGTCTTTGAGATAAGGCTCGGTGAAGCCGAAGAGAACATTACGCTCACGGTTGCCGATGTTCCCTTCGATGGTGAGCGTCTCTCCAAGACCCAGGAAGTTGTTGGTCTGGTAGTTAAGGCCGATGAACGACCCAGCAAGACCGCTGACGCCTCCGGTAAGTCCGATGCTGTTCTTGCCTTTTTCTTTGACCTTGACTGTAAGATCGACGGTCCCATTCTGATCGTCAATCTTGCGCTCGGTATCATCCTCCGCTTTCAGCGCTTCGAAATAGTTGAGCTGATTGAGCCGCAGGATGCTCAAGTCCCACAGGCGGCTGTTGAATACCTGGCCTTCCTGCACCAACAGTTCGCGCCGAACGACGCGGTCGCGGGTGGTGGTGTTTCCTTGAAATTCAATTCTGCGAATAAAAAATGGCTTGCCTTCCTCGACGTCCACATTCAACGTGAGCAATTTCTTCTCATCATCGATCTGTGTATCGGGAACGGCCGTAAAGTTGATGTAACCAATCTCGCCGTAGGCTTTGCGCAGGTTGTCCAGCCCCTTCTGGATCAGGTGCGTGTCGAAGGTATCACCGTCCTTGATGGGGAAGAGTTGGCGCAGCAGCTTCGTATTTTGAATGGCCTTGTTGTTGGTGAAATTGATGGCCTTGAGCTTGTACTTCTCGCCTTCGTCGATGGGTACGGTTATGTCCATGGCCTTTCCGTGGCCTTTTTGGATCAGCGGAATACGGAAGGCGCTGTTCTTATCTCGTAGTTGGGTGGTTGGATCTTCCACCAGGGCCTTGAAATAGCCATGGTGCCGGAGGGCATCGCGGACGCGCTCCGCGTCTTCTTCGAGCTTGGAGGCATCGAACGTCCGGGCGAACAGACCCTCGAAGAAAATGGAGCTGGGAATGCCGATGGGGTGCAGGTTCTTCATGGCCCGGCGCAGTTCGCGGCTGCCAACATGCTTGTTCCCCTGAAAGCGGATCTTCCCCACTTTGATCTTCGGGCCTTCCTTCACGCTAAAGGTCAGGCCCACAGCCGCCGGAGGTATCGGCTGCACCTGCACCTGAATCGTGGCGAACTGACGGCCATGTTCCGCCAACAGTTCTTTAAGCGCTACCTTGGCTTTTATGACTTTAGTCGGATCATAGGGACTCTCCAGCGACAACCCTAACTTGATTTTCTTAAAACGGTCCAGCACATCGCTCTGCGAGACTGAATTCAGGCCGTGATACTCAATGGTGCGAATCGTGGGTTTTTCTCGAACATAAAAGAAAATGCGCCAGCCTTTCGGGGTGGCTTCTCTCTCAATGCGGACATCTTCAAAATAACCGGTATTCCATATCGAACGCAGGTCGCGCTGCAAGGTGCCTTCATCGTAGACGTCACCTGGACGTGTATAGACATGCGCGAGGATGGTTTCAGCGGGAATCCGGCGATTACCCACAGGTTTGATCTCTTCAATAATTTGGCCACTCTGAGCTGTGGCCAAGGTGAGTGGAGCTAAGCAACATAGAATGGAGCCAAGAACCAGCGCCAGCCGCCGGGTCTGAAGAGCGTACTTCGGCCTTGTTTTCTTAGAAAACCGCAATTTATAGCTACCCTCAGAACAAGTTGGGAAAGTTCCGATTATACGGAAGTCACTGCTGAAGCGCCACTTATCAAGGTCAAACACCCCTCTCCCCCCACTCGAAAACACACCACTACATCCTACAGAACGGCGCTGGACTTTGAATTTGCACAAAAAAATGAGAATTGATGCAATTTATTTTGGCGCCTTTTGAAATTCAGGGGTTACGTGAGGTCCTCCACAGAGGCCAACTTCAATTGGCTAGCCTCCATCTAACGCAAACTGATGCTGGAGCCCATTTGTAGCAGGAATAAACAAAAATGTCAGCGGAAAAGACATATCGCGCCGGTGAACAAGTCCCCAACACTGGGCTCTACCGCGTTTTCCACTACCAGCACCGCATGCCGCACGATGTCGTGGTGAGCCAGGGAAGCTTATTCCCTCCATGTAGCAAGTGCGGTAACCGGGTAATGTTCAAGCTCTCAAACAGCGCCGACCCGCTCTCCGAAGACCAGGATTTCATGCTGGATGCCGCTTAGCTGATCTTCTCCACTTCCACTAAACAAGAGTAAAGGCTTGGTCCGGCCCCAATGTCGGTAAGCGTCTCTGACGTAAGAGCATTGATGCTCTTGCCGTCCGGAGCGAATCTGGCCCAGTTGAGCAGTGCAGCTACTACCCCCTCCTGGACTGCTCCGTTTACGTGGGCTCGCAGGCGGACCTCGCCGCGCTGGTTAAAGACCCGTACCCAATCGCCCTCGCGGATGCCCCGGCGAGATGCGTCTGCTGAGGTCATCTCCAGTTGGTCGGGATGTTCCATCTTCTGCATCGAGTTGATGTTGGCAAACGTGGAATTCAAGTAGTTATCGGCCTTGCGGGAGAGCAATTCCAGAGGGAACCGCACAGCTTGTTCGGTATGGCGTGACTCCTCCGGAGCCACAAAGGAGGCCACGGGATCTAACCCTTGGGCTACGAGTCTTTCGTTGTAAAGCTCCGCCTTTCCGCTAGGTGTGGGGAAATTCCCTTGAGCAAAGGGCAGAAACGGGCCATTTTCAAAGTTGAGCCGGATGTGGCCTTCTTTTTCCAGACGTTCGCGAGTTAGTCCCTCAAGCCAGCCTTTCTCTTTTGCAGGCCCCAACGCACCGTCAATCATCTCGTCCACACTCTCCCTGAAGCATTCGTCAGTAAAGCCCATACGCTGCGCCAGCTCCCGGAATAAGTCGGTGTTGGATTTGCATTCGCCCAGCGGAGCTATGGCCTGATTGGAGATCTGCAGGAAGTAATGGCCATAGGACGTCTGCAATTCCTTGTGCTCAAAGAATGTTGTGGCCGGCAAAAGGAGATCTGCATAATCCGCGGTATCGGTGAAGAACTGCTCATGGAGCACAGTGAACAGATCGGGACGCAAGAATCCTTTGATGACATCATTGTGATTGGGTGCGATTACCGCCGGATTCGAGTTGTAAACGAAAATGGCCTTCACCGGAGGACCGCTGAGCTGCGTGAGCGCCTTGCCCAGCTCCGACATGTTGACTACGCGGGCGTTGCGGCCCAGCGGGCTCTTGAGCATCAAATCGGGGCGCTCCACCGAATGTTTATTCAATGATAAAAAGGAGCCGCTAGTGGAGAGCTGGAGTCCGCCTCCGACTTCTTTCCATGAACCGGTAATGCACGGCAGCATGGTGATAGCGCGGACGGCCATACCGCCGTTTTGCGAGCGCTGCACCCCGTAGTTGACGCGAATCACGGCTGGACGGATGGTGGCGTATTCACGTGCCAGCTTCTCAATGTCTTTTGCCGAAATACCTGTCCATTGGGCCACCCGCGCTGGAGGATATTCCTGCACCCGCTCCCTTAATTGCTCGAAGCCCAGCGTGTACCTGGAAACGTAATCAGCGTCGTAAAGGTTTTCATTGATGATCACGTGCATCATCGAGAGCGCCAAGGCAACGTCAGTCCCGGGATTGATGGGCAGATACCAGTCCGCGCAGCGCGCCGTACGGGTCTTGTAGGGGTCAATGACTACCAGCTTCGCTCCCTTCCGGCGGGCCTCTTCGATAAAGGGCCAGAGATGAATGTTGGTGCCGTGAATGTTAGCGCCCCAGGCAATGATGTACTTGGAGTCGCAGAACTGCTCCGGCTCGGTCCCAAGTTTGCGTCCAATTACAGTGATGAGCGCGTCACCGCCGGCAGTCGCGCAGATCGTGCGATCCAGTTGCGAGGCGCCCAGCTGGTAAAAAAAGCGGTGGGCCATTCCGGTATTGTTCAAAACACCCAGGGTCCCGCCGTAAGAATAGGGAAGGATGGCCTCTGGTCCAAACTCATCTGCGATCTTTTTGAAACGGGTAGAGATTTCTTCCAGGGCTTCATCCCAGGAAATGCGGACGAAGTCCGTCGCATCGCCCTTCCTCTGCCCCTTGGGCCGGGTTCGCCGCATGGGATAGAGCACGCGGTCTGGTGAATAGACACGGTCGATGTATTTTGTGACCTTGGCGCAGAGAAAGCCACGAGTCATTGGATGGGCTGGATCGCCCTTAATTTTGGTTGCTCGTCCATCCTCGACGGTGATAAGCACTCCGCAAGCATCAGGGCAGTCATGGGGACAGGCGCCATGGACAACATGCTTCATGCTCTCATTATAGATGTCAATTGCAATCCCTTTGAAGCAAATAACAGTCGCCCGTGGGGCAATCATGCTTCAGGCGTGGCCGAGTGCTGGTTGTATGCGGGTCAACCGATCACCCGATTACTACACCGTCATCAGCTCTTTTTCCTTGTTCTTTGACAGCTCTTCCATCTTCTTGATTTCGTCGTCGGTGAGCTTCTGGATTTCTTCCAGGGCGCGGCGTTCCTCGTCCTCGGAGATCTTCTTGTCTTTGAGCGCCTTTTTGATGGCGTCATTGCCGTCGCGACGGATATTGCGGACTGCGGTGCGGTGATCTTCCAGGATTTTGTGGAGGTGCTTCACCATGTCTTTGCGGCGATCTTCCGTGAGCGGCGGGATGGGAATACGGATGATCTTGCCGTCATTCTGCGGATTCAGGCCCAGGCCGGCGGAGCGAATAGCTTTTTCAATGTCTCCCATGATACTGGGATCAAAAGGCTGCACCGTCAGGAGTTGAGCCTCCGGGGCATGTACCTGGGAAAGTTGGTTGAGCGGCATTTCGGAGCCGTAGCAGGCGACCTTTACAGTGTCGAGCATATGCACAGAGGCCCGCCCGGTACGGGCCGCGGCCAGATTGGTGCGGAAGTCCTCGACCGCTTTATCCATGCGGCCCTTGAGCTGTTGATAGGTATCTTTTAAAGCGGGAATGCCCATTATTGACTGTGCCATGATCAAACGCCTCACGTTAAATTAAAACCACGATTATAGCTTGAGCCGGTACAGTGGGAATTTGGGGAACATTTCTGCACAGGGCCGACGCATCTAAATTGCTATATGCGGGTAGGGATGTGAAGGTCTGAGATGTGGGGATGGAAAATCCTCTGAAGTATTTCTCCGAACTGCGTGATCCACGGGTGGAACGGACGAAAGAGCAC
>Ga0210408_10000336_pt1 | contig 65353 bp, 58 predicted proteins | sample IncBWH4MmetaG_FD_155471 | JGI IMG/M metagenome (GOLD analysis project Ga0210408, IMG submission 155471) | Forest soil microbial communities from Barre Woods Harvard Forest LTER site, Petersham, Massachusetts, United States - Inc-BW-H-4-M | ecosystem: Environmental > Terrestrial > Soil >... | reverse complement strand
GTGCTGGTGGTAGGCGCCGCGTTCGTGACCATCCTGATGATCGTCGGCAACACGATGGCGCTCTCCGTGCGCGAGCGCACGCGCGAAATCGGCGTGCTCAAGACGCTCGGGTTCTCCGGCGGTCGCATCCTGCGGCTGGTGCTCGGCGAATCGATCCTCCTCGCGCTGATCGGCGGCTTGCCCGGGCTCGGGCTCGCGATCCTGTTTATCGTTCTGGTGCGCGACAGCCTCACCGGCATCCTGCCGCACATCAATGTCGCGCCCGGGATCATGCTGGCGGGCGTGGCGATGATGGTCATGCTCGGCGTCGTCACCGGACTTGTTCCGGCTGTGGGCGCCATGCGCCTGAAGATCGCCGCCGCGTTGGGGCGAGGCTGAGCCATGCGCCCGCTCCTGCTCCAAATCGCCGCCGTGACGGTGATGAACATCAAGAGCCTGTCGCAGCGGCTGTGGCTCTCGCTCTCGACCATCGTCGCCGTCGCGCTCGTGGTCGTGGTGCTGCTCGCGTTCCTCGCCATGGGCAACGGCTTCCAACATACGCTCGCCAGCTCCGGCTCCCCCGACGTCGCCGTCGTGCTGCGCGGCGGCTCGCGATCGGAGGTCAACAGCGTCGTCACGCGCGACCAAGTGCGTCTGGTCGAGGAAGGGCCGGGCGTCGCCCGGAGCGCTGACGGCAAGCCGCTTGCCTCGGCCGAGCTTTATCTCGTCGTCGACGGCGTGAAGCGCTCGAGCCAGACGAAGGCGAACCTGCCGCTGCGCGGCATCGGCCGGGAGGGCGCCGCCGTGCGCAAGGGCATCCGCATCACCGCCGGACGCATGTTCGCGCCCGGCAGCAATGAAATCGTTGTCGGCAAGGCGCTGCTGCGCGAGTTCGATGGTTTCGAACTCGGCCGCACCGTTACGTTTGGCGTCAGCAAATGGACCATCGTGGGCGTATTCGAGGCGGACGGCAGCGTGTTTGAATCGGAAATCTGGGCCGACCTGCCCGTGGTGCAGAGTCTGTTCCGGCGCGAGAACGTATTCCAGACCGTGCGGGTGCGGCTGTCCGATCCCGCAGCGCTCGCTGCGCTCAAGAATTACGTCGAAACCGACCCGCGTCTGAAGCTCGATGTGAAGTCCGAAGTCGAATATTTCACCGACCAGGCGTCGCAGACCTCCGATCTCATCCAGAAACTTGGCTGGCCCCTGGCGATCGCGATGGCGTTCGGTGCGCTCGCGGGAGCCCTCAACACCATGTACTCCTCGGTCGCCGCGCGCGCCGTCGAAATCGCGACCTTACGGGCGATCGGCTTCGGCGGTTTTCCGGCGTTCGTCGGCACGCTCGCGGAATCCTTGATGTTGGCAGTGATCGGCGGCGTGGTCGGCGCCGCAGCGACATTCCTGATCTTCGACGGCCTGAGCGCCTCGACCTTGGGCGCAAGCTTCACCCAGGTTGTGTTCAGCTTTCAGCTCACCCCGGCGCTTGCCGCCGAAGGCTTCATCCTCGCTCTGTTGGTGGGTTTGATCGGCGGCCTCTTTCCCGCCGTTCGCGCCGCGCGCATGCCGATCGTCGCCGGCCTCTACGGATAGCGCCGCGCGCTACCTCGTCGCGCCCGCCGCAGGCGTGTTAGGCTCTCGCGCGGGAGATCATCGGGGGCATACATGCGCGTTCTGCTCGCTGCCTGCACGGTTGTTCTGGCGCTCCTTGCGCCCGCATCCGCGCAGACTTTGCGCATAGGCCTGCAGGAGGACCCGGACACCCTCGACGGCGCCAAGAACTGGAGCTTCGTCGGCCGCGTGGTGATGACCTCGATCTGCGACAAGCTCGTCGACATCGCGCCGGACGGCTCGATCGTGCCGATGCTGGCGATGAGCTGGGAGACGGCGGCGGACGGCAAGGCGATCACGTTCAAGCTGCGACCCGGCGTGCGCTTTCACGACGGCGAGCCGTTCGACGCGGCCGCCGTGAAATTCAGCCTCGATCGCGCGCTCACCTTGCCGGACAGCCGCCGCAAGAGCGAGATCAGCGCCATCAGCAAGGTCGAGGCGGTCGATCCGCTCACGGTGCGCGTCGAGATGGCGACGCCGTTCTCGCCGCTGCTCGCGCAGTTCGCCGACCGCGCCGGCATCATGGTTTCGCCCAAAGCGGCGCAGGCGCTGGGCGATCAGTTCGGCAACAAGCCGGTGTGTGCCGGGCCGTATCGTTTCGTCGAACGGGTGCCGCAGGACCGCATCGTACTCGAGCGATTTCCCGACTATTGGGACAAGGACCACTACGCGATCCAGAAGGTCGTGTTCCTGCCGATGCCGGACGCGACCGTGCGTTTCGCCAATTTGCGCGCGGGCCAGCTCGACATGATCGAGCGCATCGCTCCGACCGACCTCGACAGCCTGCGCAATTCGCCCAAACTCGCCTCCGCATCGATCACCGGGCTCGGTTATCAGGGCATCACTTTCAACGTCGCGAACGGCGCGCGCGCCAATAATCCGTTCGGCAAGGACAAGCGCGTGCGCGCCGCGCTCGACCTCGCGCTCGATCGCAACGTTCTCAACGAGGTCGCCAACAACGGTGCGTTCAAGGTCGGCAACCAGCCGCAGCCGCCGGGCACCTATTATTACAATCAGGAGCTCCCCGTTCCGGGCCGCGACGTCGAGCGCGCCAAGGCGCTGCTCAAGGAGGCGGGCGTCACCAATCCCACGTTGACCTTGCTGGTGCCCAACTCCGACGCCGAACGCCAGGCGGCCGAGATCATTCAATCGATGGCCAAAGACGCCGGCATCGAGGTGAAGATCGAGCTGACTGAGTTCATCACCATGCTGCAGCGGGCGCGCGAGGGCACGTACGACGCTGACTACGTGGGCTGGAGCGGCCGCATCGATCCCGATGCGAACATCCACACGCTGCTCGGCTGCAAGGTGCCGGGCAACGATGGCCATTACTGCAATCCGGAAGTCGACCGGCTGCTGCAGGAGGCGCGGCTCACCAGCGACCGCGCCGCGCGCAAGCGCGCCTATGACGGCGTCATGCGCATTCTGCTCGACGAGCGGCCGATCATCTATCTGTGGCACCAGACCTGGATCTGGGGTTTCAGCGCGGATCTGAAGGGCTACGTCCCCTACCCCGACGGCCTCATCCGCCTGCGCGACGTGAAATACGCCAACGGCCGCATGTAGGCCCTGCCGTTTTCAGCCCATGAAACTAATCCTCACCGGCGACGTGAACCTGATGAACGTGACCGATCCGGCGGTTCCGTTCGCGCGGGTCGCGGACGAATTGCGCCACGCGCTGACTTTCAGCAATTTCGAATGCTGCCTGTTCGATCCCGGCAACCATTCGTTCCACAACGAAGGCTTCTATGCGCATCCGGGCTCCGGCGGCGAAGCACTCAAGCGCGCCGGGGTCGACGCCGTCGGCATCGCCAACAACGTCAACTACGGCGAGGGCGCGATCCTCGCTTCGATCGCCCGGCTCGATGAACTGGGCGTCGCCCACACCGGCGCCGGACGCAACCTCGCCGCCGCGCGGGCGCCGGCGCTCGTCAAACGCGACGGGGTCACCTGTGGCTTTCTCCAGCGCAGCTCGGTCTACTGGCCAACCAATCACGAGGCCGGCGCCGAGGCGAGCGGCATCGCGGTCATCCGCGGACACACGGCCTATCACGTGCCCATGCACAAGACGCGGCCGGAAGTCCCGCCGCCCAACCGGCCGGGGGTGCCGCCGGAAATCGTCACCTGGGCGGACAAGGCTTACCTGCGCGCATTCACGGACGACATCGCGGCGCTGAAGGCGCAAACAAACATCATCGTCGCCTCGTGCCATTGGGGCCTCGGGCGGGAAGTCCTCGACTACATGAGCGAGATCGCGCATGCGGCAATCGATGCCGGCGCGCACCTCGTGATGGGACACGGCCCGCACTACTCGCTGCCGGTCGAAGTCTACAAAGGCCGGCCGATCTTTTACGGCCTCGGCAGCTTCTCGTTCCACACCGGCCACGGCGGCCGCCAGCACGGCGACTGGCTCGGCATGATGGTGCGCGCCGAGGTCGGAAGCGACGGCGTGACCTGCCCGCGATTCCAGTTCGTACGCCACAACGATCGCAACGAAACGGTGCTGTGCTTGCTCGCCAATGAGAAGGCGGCGTTCGAAGACCTCGCGCGACGCAGCGCCCAGCGTGACGCGAAGCTCACCGCGCACGGCGACGAAGTGCTGGTCGAGATGTAGGGTGGGCAAAGGCGCGGAGCGCCGTGCCCACGCGTATCACAGAATCAAACAAACGCGTGGGCACGCGCCTTCGGCGCTTTGCCCACCCTACAAAGTCGGCACTCGCTCGTGATAATCGGTCGCCTCCTGATACGCGTGCGCGACGCGCAGCACTAATGGCTCGGCGAACGGCTTGGCGGCAACCTGAAACGCGACCGGCAGGCCGTTGGCGGTAAAGCCGCACGGAACGCTGATCGTCGGGATGCCGAGGAAATTGAACGGGCGGGTGTACTGGGTGATGCGGCCGACGAGCGCGAGCACCGCTTCGCCGGTGCCATCCACATCGGTCTCGGCGATGGTCGGGATCGGGATCGGAATCGCCGGACAATGCAGCACGTCGACGTCCGCCATCACGGTCTCGAGGAACTCGGCGAGATGGCGGCCGCGCGCCGAGAGCGCTTCGATGTAGCGCGTCGCCGGCAACACGAGGCCCGCCTCGAGGCGCGTGCGGATGTGGTTGGCATAATCCTGCGGGCGCTCGCGCAGCCACTGGGCATGAATGGTCGCGCCCTCGCACTTCGAAATCGTGTCGGCGAAGGAATACCACTCCATTAAACGCGGGAGCCGCACGGGCACGGTCTCGGCCCCGAGAGAACGCAGCACAGCGACGCTGGCATCGACCGCGGCGCGTACCTCAGGATCGACCGGCGCATCATCCGTCTCCGTCACGATGCCGATGCGTAGCCCTTTGATGCTGTCGCGAAGCCCCGCGGTGAAATCCGGTACCGGCTCATGGCTGGCCGCGCCGTCGTTAACGTCATGACCGGCGATCACCGCCATGATCAGCGCGCAGTCCTCGGCCGTGCGCGTCAACGGCCCGACATGGTCGAGCGACCAGGCACGCGCCATGGCGCCGTAGCGGCTCACGCGGCCGTAGGTGGCTTTAAGCCCGATCACGCCGCAAGCGGCGGCGGGCAAGCGGATCGAGCCGCCGGTGTCGGAGCCGAGCGCGCCGTAGACGAGGCGCGCGGCGACCGATGCCCCTGAGCCGCTCGATGAGCCGCCGGTCATGTGCGCCGGATTGAACGGGTTGCGGCAGTGGCCGAAATGCTCGTTGTGGCCGGTCGGTCCGGCGGCGAACTCCGCCATGTTCAACGCGCCGAGGTCGACCGCACCCGCTTCGTCGAGCCGCGTGAGCACGGTCGCCGTGATGTTCGCGCGCCAATGACGCCGGATCTCCGAGCCGCAGGTCGAGATGCGGCCGGCGCGGTAGTACATGTCCTTGTGCGCCAGCGGCACGCCGTGCAGCGCGCCGTGGATGCGCCCGCGCGCCAGTTCCGCGTCGAGCGCGGCGGCCTGCTTGAGCGCGCCCTCTTCATCGACCTTGATGAAGCAGTTGAGCCGCGGCTGCCATTGCTCGATGCGGGCGAGCGCAGCCTTCGTTGCCTCGACCGAGGAGATTTGCCGCGCACGGATCGCCGCCGCAGCCTGCGCCAACGTCATCAGTGTCGGATCGGAAACCGCGGCCGGGGCGTGCGCTTCAGCGATGCTCATGATGTCCTCCCTGCCAGCACGGCAAAGAACGCGGCGGGCTCGGCGTCAAAATCGAGGGATTGTGCCGCCGTACGCACGGCGGTGTTGAGGCGCTCGACTTCGAGCGCAAGCTCGCCGGCGCGAGCCTCGGAGAAATCCACGTCCTGGAAAGCCTTGGCGGTATCGACAACGAAACGGGATGAGATCGGCATAGGACCTCGCTGGGAGAAGGCGGCAGCAGGTCGCCAACTCTAGCGCGGTTCGCGGCTGCCTGAACATACGGCTGCGCGCCTTCGCGACCGGGCGAGAGCCGGGAATAGCACGATGACGGCCGCGGCGGCTTCCATGATGAGGCAGGCCACGAGCGCCCACGTGTAGGCCCCGTCAGGCTGCTGCAAGCGCCCGAGCAGCGCCGGCCCGAATGCGAAGGCGAACTGGTTGATAGCGATGACCATGCTGACGATGCGCGCGAAGTCGCGCTTGGGAAATTCCTGCTGCACGATAAGCGCGGGAAGCGAGGTGACGTTACCGAGCGCCAGACCGAACAGCGCGCATCCGATAACGAGCGTCGGCACGGACGCGGTCGAGACGAGGATCGCCATCGCCAGCACCTGAACGAGGAAGTTCGCGCAGGAAACGGCGCGACGATCGACCCGGTCGACAAACAAACCGGTGCCCAGGCGTCCGACGATAGCCGCGAGCGTGGTGAGGCTCACGATCCATCCGGCCGTCACGGTCCCGGTCATGGGCACCAAAAAAGCCACCTGATGGGTCAGGAATCCGACCTGCGCGACGAGCCCCAAGGCAAACGGCACCGAGATCGTGACGAACTGCGGATCGCGCAGAACCTTTCTCGCGCTGAAGGCCGGCGCGGCCTGCGCCGCTTGGCGAGCGGACGGAGCAGGTGCGTCGTCGCGATCATGCTCGTCGGGGCGCTTCTCGCGTGCGATCAGCGCCAGCAGCGGCAGCAGGACCGCCAGCGTCAGCACGGCCACGACCCCGAGCGCGGCCGCGAAGCCGAACCGATCGATGAGGAAAATCAGCAACGGCGCCATCACCAGGCCGCCGGCGCTGGCGCCGTTCATCGCGAGGCTCACGGCAAAGCCCCGTCGCCGATCGAACCACGGCGCAACGATGATGTTGACCGCCGCGCCGCTCATGGTTGCCCAGCCGATCGACATCAGCGCGAAGATGGCGTGGACGTGCCATAGCTCACTTGCGAGCGGCAGCGCGGCGACAGTAGCGGCAAGCGCGAGCGTGCCGACGGCGACAACGCGCCGCACGCCGTAGCGATCGAACGCCCGCCCAACGCAGAAAAAGGTCAGCGCGGCGCCGAGGATGTAATAGACGGTGATCGCGGACGCGATGTCGGCCGCGGACCAGCCGAAACGGTCGCGCAGCACCACGAGATAAATGCCGAGCCCGTAGAAGCCGAGGCCCCAACTGAACGAGGCGACCAGAAACGCGAGCGCGACCACCAACCAGCCGTGATAAAGGCCGGCCGCAGGTGCCGACGTCGCTACGGTTTTGTTGCGCGCATCCATGGGAGGGATATTGCCGTGAGCCGCGGGCGCGACTGGCCGTTTTCGGACCCGGTCCTCGGACGGAGTCCGATTCCGGCTACCCCGTCCGAAGCTCGGGCCTTAACGTCGCGCCATGCTCCACGTGACGCCGCCTCCTCTCGATTGCGCCACCTGCGATCGCGCCCGCCTCGCGCGAGACGCCGCGTTCGACGGACTGTTCTTCACCGGCGTGCGCACCACGCGCATCTATTGCCGGCCGGTGTGCCCGGTGCGGCCGGCGCGCTCGGAAAACGTCGTGTTCTTTCCGTCAGCGGCGGCAGCCGAGCGCGCGGGCTTTCGGCCGTGCCTGCGCTGTCGCCCGGAGACAGCACCGGGCAGCCCGGCGTGGAACGGCACGCGCTCGACCGTCGGGCGCGCCATGCGTCTCATCGAGGAGGGTTTTCTCGACCGCGCGTCGGTGAGCGATCTCGCCGACAAGCTCGGCATCGGGCCGCGTCACCTGCTGCGCCTCTTCCTGCGCCATACGGGAGCGACGCCGAGCGAGGTGGCGGCGACGCGCCGCATTCAGGCGGCCAAACGCCTGATCGACGGCACCAAGCAGCCGCTCGGCGAGATCGCCTTCGCGGCGGGGTTTAGCAGCGTCCGTCGGTTCAACGATGCCTTCCGCGCTATCTACGGCCGCCCGCCCTCCTCGTTCCGCAAACGCGGCTAGCGTCCCGACATCGAAGTTCGTAAGGTTTCGCCGCCGGCGTACCGTAACTATTGAGCGTTGATGCGAGCGCCCGATTCCGCAGTCACTGCGGGCGATGCGACGACCGCGCCGAGACGCGGCCACTCGCTGTGCCTTGAAGCGATCACCCATCGGTTCGGATCGACCACCGCGGTGCGCGGCGTTTCGCTCGACGTGTCCGCGGGCGAACTCGTGGCACTGCTCGGCCCGAGCGGCTGCGGCAAGTCGACGTTGCTGCGCATTATCGCGGGCTTCATTCGCCAGAGCGAAGGCCGCGTGCGCTACGACGGCGAACCCGTCGACCATCTGCCGCCCAACCGCCGCGGCGCCGGCATCGTGTTTCAGAATTACGCGCTGTTCCCGCACATGACCGCGGCGCAGAACGTCGCCTACGGGCTCGAAGCACGCGGCGATGCGCGTGTGCGCGTGCGCGCCCGCGTCGCCGAGATGCTCACACTGGTGCAAATGTCCGAGTTTGCGGATCGCTACCCCGGCCAGCTCTCTGGCGGCCAGCAGCAGCGCATCGCCCTCGCTCGCGCGCTCGCGGTCGAGCCGAAAATCCTGCTGCTCGACGAGCCGTTCGGCGCGCTCGACAAAAACCTGCGGCTCGACATGCAGGTCGAGGTGAAACGGCTGCAGCGCCTGTACGGCGTCACCACCATCATGGTCACGCACGACCAGGAAGAGGCGCTCGGCATGGCCGACCGCATTGCCGTGCTCAATCGCGGCGCGGTCGAACAATTCGCCAATCCGGTCGAAATCTACGACCGGCCGGCGACGCTGTTCGTCAATCAGTTCGTCGGCACCACGAACCTGCTGCCCGGCATCGTTGAAAGCGTCGACGGGAGCGCGTGCAAGGTCGCCTTTGCCGGCGGCGAGAGCCTCGTCTGCCGGGGAAACGGTGTTCGTGTCGGCGCGCGGGTCGTCCTGTCGATCCGGCCCGAACGGTTGCGGCTCGTGACAACGCCCGGCCCCGGTCGGCTGCGTGCGAAAGTCGGCCTGATCATGCCGCTGGGGCCGACCCTCGTTTACGACCTCACGCTGATGTCCGGGACGCCGGTGCGCGTGGCGGCGCCGCGCCCCGAGCTTGCGGCGGTGCCGGCGAGCGGCAGCGACGTTTTCCTCGAGCCTACGGCGATCGATGCCTGTCTTCTCTACCCGGAGCCGGCGTCGCAACAAGGAGAGCAGCTATGAGCGGAAGGTTTGGACGCAGAGATTTTCTCAAAGCCGGCGTTGCCACGGGCGCGCTGGCGCTGCTGCCGCGGCGCGCGGCCGCCGCCGAACCGCTCGTGGTCGCCACCTTCCCGGGCACCTGGAACGAAGCCCATCGCGACGTGCTCGCGCCCTATTTCCGCAAGAAGACCGGCGCCGACGTGACGCAGACGATCCTGCTCGCAACCGACGAGGTGGCAAAGCTCGAGGCGGCGCGCGGCAAGCCGCCGTTCGACGTAGCGATCATGGACGAAGGGCCGCTGCTCGATGCGGTCAAGGCCGGGGTGATCGAGAAATATCCGGTCGATAAGTCGCCCAACTACAAAGACCTCGTGCCCGCGTTCCAGGACCCGTGGGGGCCGAAGATTTCGCTGCAGGTGATCGGCATCGGCTTCAATCCCAAAAAAATCAAGGAGCGGCCGAAATCCTGGAACGATCTGTTCAATCCCGCTTACAAGGGGCGCGTCGGCCTGACCGCGCTCAACAGCACGCTCGGCATGGCGTTCATGGTCGATCTCGCGAAGACCCGCGGCGGTAGCGAACGCGACATCGAGCCGGCGTTCAAGGCGCTCAAGGAGCTGCTGCCGAGCGTCGGCGCGATCTCGGCCAATCTCGGCGCGCACGCGGCGCTGTTCCAGCAGGAGCAGATCGACATCGCGCCGTATAATTTCAACTTCGTACAGACGCTCAAGGAAAAAGGCGTCGACATCGATTTCGCGACGCTCGACACCGGCATTCCGGCGTGGCGCACCAGCCTGCACCTGGTGAAGAACGCAGTGCAGCCGGACCTCGCCGTGCAATACATCGACGCGCATCTCGCGCCCGACTTGCAGGAGGATTTGGAGCGCGCGCCCTATTGGGTCATCCCCACGAACCGCAAGGTCCCGCTCAAGGGCGAGATCGTCAAACAGGTCGCCAAGACCCAGGATGATCTTGCCAAGCTGAAATATCAGGATTGGCCGAAGATCAACGAGCACCGGTCCGAGTGGATCGAACGGTTCAATCGCGACATCAAGCTGTGACCGCGGCGCGTGCCGCGAACGGGCCCGAGTGGCGGCTGCTGGCGCCACTCGGCGCGTTCTTCGTTTTGTTTTTCGCGGCGCCGCTGCTCGTGCTGTTGCTGGTGAGCCTTTCCGACGGGCTCGCGCTCAATAGCTTCACCGTGACGCATTACGCGAAGTTCCTCGGCGACAATTTTAATCTCGGCATCCTCATCGACACGCTCCTCCTCAGCGCCAAGGCGACCGCGGTATGCCTCCTGTTCGGGCTGCCGCTCGCGTGGGTATGCGTGCACGCAAGCCCGCGATTGCGCTCCCTCCTCCTCTTTCTGGTGATCCTGCCGATCCTCACCAGCGTCGTCGTGCGCACCTTCGCGTGGATCGTGATCCTCGGCCAGCAAGGCATTCTCAACAAGGCGTTTCTCGCCATCGGCCTGATCGATTCCCCGCTGCGTCTGCTGTTCAGCGAGCTCGGCGTGGTGATGGTGCTCGCCCAGGTGCAGATGCCGCTGATGGTGCTGCCGCTGATCACCACGCTGCAGCGGATCGATCCGAATCTAGCGGAAGCTTCCCGCGCGCTCGGCGCCGGCCACTGGCGCACGTTCCGCCGGGTGATCCTGCCGTTGTGGCTGCCGGGCCTCGTCGCCGGATGCATCCTGGTGTTCGCCGCCTGCACCACGGCGTTCGTCACCCAAACCTTGATCGGCGGCGCGCGCCTCCTCTACATGCCGCTCTACATCTATCAGCAGGCCGCGGGCGCCAATAATTGGCCGTTTGCGGCGGCGATGTCGGTCCTGCTGATGATATCGGTGCTGCTGGTCGTTTATCTACTCAACCTGTTCGGCCGCACCCGCGTGATCCTGCACCATGGCTAGGCCGCGCCTCCTCGATCTCGATCGTTTGAGCTTTCGCCTGACGATCGGCGCGCTGGCGGGAATCGCGTTCTTCTTCCTGATCTTTCCGACCGTCATCGTGCTGCTGACCTCGTTCACCAGCACGGCTTCGCTGCGCTTTCCGCCGCCCGGCTACTCGCTGCGCTGGTACGCCGCGCTCCTTGACGCGCACCAGATGCAGCAGGCGGCGCTCAACAGCTTCAAGGTCGCGATCGCCGCGACCGTGCTCTCCGTATTGCTCGGCACCTCGGGCGCGCTCGCGATCGGGCGGAGCACCGCGCGCTGGGCAAAAATCCTCGATTCGATCTTGATGTCGCCGCTACTGTTGCCGGCGCTCGCGTTCGGCTTTGCGTCGCTGCTTTATTTCAGCCTGATCGGCGTGCGGCTCTCGCTCGCCACCCTGGTGCTCGGCCACGTGGCCGTGTGCGTGCCGTTCGTGCTGCGCACGACAATCGCGAGTCTCGCGCAGCTCGATCCGGCGCTGCTCGATGCTTCGCTGAGCCTTGGCGCCGGCCCGTTCTTCACCTTCCGCCGCGTGACCTTGCCGCTGATCGGCCGCGGGATCGCCGCCGGTGCGTTTCTCGCCTTCATGGCGTCGTTCGACAACGTGCCGGTGTCGCTGTTCCTGACCGACGCGCGCACCGAGGTGCTGCCGATTCATCTCTGGCAGATCATCGACACCGATCTTGACGTGCGCACCGCCGCCGCCTCGGCCCTGCTCATCGTCGCGACGGTCGTGCTGATGGTGGCCGCCGAACGCTTCGCCGGTCTGTCAAAGCAACTGCATTGACTGTCTCACCACGCCGTCATGGCCGGGCTATACACTCGTCCCGGCCATCCAAGTTTTTTTCTTCGTAATTCGAAGACGTGCCCCCGGGCTCTTCGACCCGGGGCGTGGATGCCCGGCACAAGGCGCACAAGGCCGGGCATGACGGACAAAACGCGTCAGCCGCCGCGCTTGAAATACTGTACGGCGCGCTCGTGCTTCTCGGCGGCCGCGCGGGTCGGGAAGGTGCCGAGGTTGCGGCGCTTGCCCGTCTTCGGATTGCGCTTGCGCGAGTACAGTCGGAACTGGCCGGATTTGAGCTTGCGTATCATTACGGTTCCAATGCGTCGGCTGATCGATGACAAACAAAGATCTCGCCGACGCAAAAGTTCCCGTCATCACCCTCGCTTACGAACAGACCTGTTTGCCGTTTACGGTCCGGCACACCGGCCGCCGCGGAGCCGGCTTGGCGGCTGCGGCGGCGGGACGCGGCGGCGGCGCTTGCCGCGCGGCCGGCGGCGGTCGCGGCGGGGGCGATGTTCTCATGGTCTGCACCGGCGGCTTAGCGGTCGTGGCCGGTGGCGGCGTCCTCACCGTTCCGGCGCCACTCGACGGGGCTGTGTTGGTGACCTTGGCCCCGATCGGGGGTGTCCCCTTCGCCTTGTGTTCTTTCGTTTGTGTATTCACGGATCCGGTCGACACGGTCGTATTCGTCACCTTTGCGCCAGCCGGCGGTCCTTTGGCCCGCAAGTCCTTGGCCGGCGGAGAGGTGACCGCGGCACCGACCGCGGGTGCGCGGAGCGGCATCTGTTTGCCCACACCCGTGGCCGGCGGCGAGCCGATGAGTCCCTGTGCTGGCGCGATCGGACGTGTTGACGGCGGCAGGCCGACCCCCGTGTGCGGCACGACCGTGACCGGCGAAGTGCTAACCGGCGTCAGATGAGCACGCCCCGGCGGCGGGGCGGGCAGGCTCAACCCGCTCGCCGGCGCACGCGCAAACGCCGGCAGCGGCCGCAGCGGCGGTGGCGGTGGCGCGCGCCGGCCGCCGAAGAGCACGACCGGCCGCGCGATGAGCGGCGGCGGCACCCGCACCAGCGGCGGCGGCCTGATCACGACCACCGGCCCGAGGCGGGGCGGCGCCACCATGACGACGCCGAGCGGCGGCGGTCGCGGGGTCAGCCAATAATGCGGCGGCGCATAGAACCCGATCGGCGGGGGGAATAACGGGGGCGGCGCTACGACAAACACCGGCGGCAACACGTCGAACACCGGCGGCGGCACGTCGTAGCCTTGCGGCACCACCTCGACCAAATCAACAGCTTCGTCCCACCACCCGGCCGGCATCGGCTCGGGTGCGACCACGTAGTCGGGCGGCGGCATAAGCGGCGCGGTGAGCGCCGCGAGCAGCGCGCGCGCCTCCTCGCCGTGCGGCCCGTCGGGATAGCGTTTGAGATAATTCCAATAGGCGCGCGGCGTGTTGCGGTTCACGGCGCGCCGCCAGAGGATCGCCTCGCGACGGGTTTCGATGATGACCCACATCTGCGGCGTGAGCCGGTAGGTCGGGTAGACGTCGACGAACCACTGATAATCGCGCAGCGTGTCCGTCTCGACCACGCGGGCGTAAGCTTCGTCGGGAGGCAATCGCCGTAGCTCGTCGCGGCTGGCGAGCGTGCGGCCGACGGGCGAAACTGCGGCCAGCGCCAGCGGCGGTATCTCAACAGCCGCGGACGGCGGCACGGTAGCGGGGCCCGTGGGCGGCGCTGCCGCGGCGACAGGTGGCGGGGCGGGCGCAGCGGACGGAGCCGCTGAGACAGCCGGAGGCATTGTAGCCGCGGAGGCCGGCGTGCCGTCTCCCGGGACATCGAACAGCTTGAAGCCCACCGCCAGCGTCGATGCGGACCACGGCGTCTGCGCGCCGGTCGAGACCTTGTTCACCTGCAGGCGGGTGCCCTTGAAGATTTGGTCGATCTCGAGACCGGGCTGGCGCATCAGTGTCACCAGGGTTCCGGTGTAGAGGCTGTAGGGCCCTTCGATTTCGCCTGAGGCTGCGCCGGGAGCCGCCGCGAAGGCGATCAGCATTCCGGCGGGCGGGTCCATCATGGCGAGGCCGGGCGGCACCGCTTCTTTGGTGTCGCGGCCGAAGCCGTGGTCGCGCGAGGCATCGAGCACGATGATGCGCGCGGCCGCCGGCAGATCGGCGAGTTCGCGCACGAGATCGTTGAGCCGGAATGCCTGCGCCGGCACATCGGCGTAGCGCGCGATATGCCCATCGACCGGCACGAGATAATTCTCGCCGTCGAACTGCGCGCCGTAGCCGCCGAAGTAAACGAAGGCGACCGCCTCCGGCCCGGCGGCATAAATCTTGTCGAGGAAGGTTCGGATGGTCTGCCCGAAGTTCGCGGCCTGGACGTCGTGGACCTCGGTCACGTCATAGCCGGCCGTGCGCATGGTCTCGGCGACGATGGTGGCATCCGCGTCCGCGGTCGCAATACCGGTCGCGTGCTGATAGGCGCCGTTGCCGATGACGAGCGCCAAGCGCGGCGCCGGCGCCTGGGCCGACGCGCTGGTGAAAAATGCAGCGAGCCCAAGCAGAAGCAGCGCCCGGATCATGTCTCTCCCCCTCTATTCCCTAAGACGCTTTCCTGACGCCCGCGCGTTTGCCGACATCCTCCAGCCACATTCAGCCGCTTTTGCGGCGGGTGCCGCGAAATGGCCCGATCGCGTCCACAGCGTGATCGCTGCGTCACTTCGTCACCGAAGCCGTTGATACGGCGTCAAGTTTTCTCTGGTAGCGGATTGCAGCTAGGGAACTTTGGTTGACTTGCCGGGGGATTGGCCGCTCTATGGAATCGCGGAGCGCCTTTGAGCCCGATACGCGGAGGGATAGCGATGCGTGTGATCTTGATGCGCGTAGCGGGGTTCTGCGCGCTCATACTCGTGGGCGGGATCGTCGCCTACGGCATGGGCCAAGCGCCGAAGGCGCCGGCGCCCGCCCCGGCCGCAAAAGTCGCCGAAACGCGGAGGCCACCGGCCAATCCGATCCGCGAGATCGGCACGGATCAGGTCCAGGTCGCTGCCGCGAGCCCGGCAACGATCCCATCCGCGGAACCGCCGGCCGCCGCCGCCGCCCAACCGCCCTCCGCACCTGGCCCCGTCATGGCTCAGGCGCCCGCCCCGGCACCGGCCCCTGCCGCTCAGGCGCCGGCTGCTACGCCCCCCGCCGCGGCCCCTGCCCCGGTGAATTGCCCGGGCAATCCCAACGCGCTCGGCGTCGCCCGCATCGTCGAGGTCGACACCACGGGGGGTCCGGGTTTCGGCTCCGAACACTTCAAGGGCATGGATTTCCTGCGCCCCGGCGAAGTCGTGCTGACGTTCGATGACGGTCCCTGGCCCAACAACACGCCGAAGGTGCTCGCCGCCCTCGCCCGTCATTGCACCAAGGCGATCTTCTTCCCGATCGGCTTGCACGCGACGTACGAGCCCGACCTGCTCAAGCAAGTCGCGGCCGCCGGGCACACGGTCGGCTCGCATACCTGGTGTCACCAGAACCTGTCGAAGAGCAAGGGGAGTTGCCTGATCAACGGCAGGAGGCAGGTCGTCGAGTACACCTGGAAGGACGAAATCGAGAAGGGCATCAGCGCGGTGAGCTGGGCGCTCGGCGGACCGATCGCACCGTTCTTCCGCTTCCCCGCGCTGCAACAACCGCCAGAGGCGATCACCTACCTTGGCACCCGTAACGTCGGCATCTTCTCCGCCGACTTCGACTCGTTCGACTTCAAGATGCGTCGGCCCGAGCAGGTCCGGCAGTCGGTCATGACCAAGCTGCAGAAACACGGCAAAGGCATCATCCTGATGCACGATTTCCAACACGCGACCGCAGATGCCATTGGCCAGATTCTCGACGACCTCAAGGCCGGCGGGTACCGGGTCGTGCAGATGCGCGCGAAAGATCAGCTCACCTCGCTGCCGGAATACGATGCGCTCGTGATGAAAGAAATCAAAAGCCCCAACGTGAGCAGCCGGCCGGTCGAGAGCGTGGTGCGCACGATCGAAGGCAACTAACCCCGGCGGCGGCCGGCGCATGGCCGCGCCGTTCTACATCGTGGGCTATGCGATCGTGTCGATCGACGGCATGCTGGCCGATAGCGCCGGCCATATCCCCGACGGGCTCAAGATCGAGGCGGATCAGCGGTTTTTCGACGCCGGCCTCGATGCCGCCGAGTTGGTCGTGCACGGCCGCAATTCCGGCGAAGACCACGCGAACTCGCCGCGGCGGCGGCGACTGATCCTCACGCGGAAAATTCCCGCCATCGCGCCTGACCCGAATAATCCGCTGGCGCGCCGCTGGAACCCGGCGGGTGCCTCGTTTCCCACCGCCTGCGCGGCGCTCGGAGTTAATGCGGGTACCATTGCGATCATCGGCGGCACCGATGTGTTCGGACTATTCCTCGACATCGGCTACGACGCCTTCCATCTGTCGCGAGCAAACAAGACGCGGCTGCCCGGCGGACGGCCGGTATTCCCGCAAGTGCCGGCGCGAAGTCCCGAGGACGTGCTCACAAACCACGGCCTTCGACCCGGGGAGCGGCGCGTGCTCGATGCGCAGGCCGATGCGACCCTGGTGACCTGGACGCGGAGGGCTTGATGACAACTCCGCGACCGCTGCCGCCGTGGTTGCGCGCGGAAAACCCCGCCGCGGCCCTCGATTATGAGATCGCGCGCGAAAAGGCCTCGGCGCTCGGGCGGCTCGGGCGAAGATTGGAGGCAGCGCTGGCCGCACTCGCCGCCTTCGATGCGCAAACCGAGGAAGCGTTTGCTTCGTCGGCGAGCCGGCGCGAACGGCGCAACGCGCTGGTGGCGGAGGCCGGCGAGGTGCTGTGGTGCTTCATCGTTCAGCGGGAAGCCTGCGGCCTCCGCGACAGCGCTCGTGCCATGCGCGACTACGGCGTGCCCACCGAAGTACGCCTGCGGATGGGGGTTTTCCCGCGGTCGGGTAAATCGGGAACGTGACCCGCCACCGGCTGCGCCGCTTGCGCGGATCGCGAATTTTTCTCACGTTCACGCCGAGTTGATGAAACCGCCGGATCGGCCGGCCGTAATTGCCCTCGCACGCCCAAATCAGGAGGACCCAATGCCGCTCATGAGCCGCCGCAAACTGATGTTGGCCGCAACCGGGGTTGCGGCCGTCGCGCTCGGGCCGCGCATCACCGTCGCGCAGACCCCGCCCGCGCCCGCCGCCGGCCCGTTCACGCTGCCTCCCCTCACCTACCCGTTCAATGCGCTCGAGCCGCATATCGACGCGATGACCATGGAAATTCACCATGACCGCCACCACGCGGCCTATGTGAACAACCTCAACACGATCGCCAAGGACCATCCGCAGATCGGCCAGATGCCGATCCAGGACGTGCTCGCCAAGATCGGCGAACTGCCCGAGGCGATCCGCACGCCCGTGCGCAACAACCTCGGCGGCCACGCCAACCACACGATGTTCTGGCAGATCATGGGTCCGGGCGGCGGCAAGCCCGCAGGCGACCTCGCCGCGGCCATCGACCGCGACCTCGGCGGGCTGGAGAAATTCCAGACCGACTTCAACGCCGCCGGCTTACGCGTGTTCGGTTCCGGCTGGGTCGCCGTGGTTGTAAGCCGCGACGGCAAACTCGCGATCGAGACCAAGCCGAACCAGGACAGCGTGCTGATGGACGGCAAGCGTGTCCTGTTCGGCAACGACGTGTGGGAGCACGCCTATTATCTGAAATATCAGAACCGCCGGCCCGATTATCTCAAGGCATGGTGGAACGTCGTCAACTGGAACAAGGTCGGCGAGCGCTACGCCGCGGCCAAGGGCGGCACGCTGACGGTCTAGTAATCGTCGTCACCCCACCGCGCCGCTTGCGCGCAGCCGGCCGATTTCGGCATCGCCGTAGCCGGCCGCGCGCAGCACGTCGTTGCTGTGCTCGCCGACGTCGGGCGCGCGGCGCGGCGCGACCTTGTCGGCTTGCGCGATCCAGAACGGCGAGTTCACCGTGAGCATGCCGTCATTGCCGAGCGGCACAAGCACGTCGTTCGCCAGCATCTGCCGGTCGCCGGGAATATCCTCGAGCGTCGCCACCGCCCCGGTGATGAGATCGTGGCTGTCGAGGATCGCCCGCCACGCGGCGAGGTCCTTGGTCGCAAATACGGCGTCAAGGATCGCGATTAGATCGCGCGCGTGCGCCTGCCGCGCCGATGCCGTCGCAAAGCGCGGGTCGTGCACCAGTTCCTCCCGGCCGACGCAGGCGGCGAGCAGCGGCCACTGCCGCTCCTGATCGAGCAGCGAGAGCATGAGCCAGCGCTGGTCGCGACACAGATAGTGGTTGGTCAGCGCGTTGAGCGCATTCTCGCGCGGCTGGCGCGGATAGAAGGTAGCGCCGCACAGCTGCGCCTGGATGAAGACACCGTTCGCCCAGGCGCCGTTCGCCATCAGCGACGAGCCCACGTGAGCCCCCTTGCCGGTGCGCTCGCGCCGCAACAGCGCGGTGACGATCGCGGCATAGAGCGCGATCGCCGACGGATGGTCGCCCATGCCGGGAACCGAGCGCGCCGGCGGCGCGCCGGCGTGCGGCCGCACCAAGTCCATCAACCCGGAGCGCGCCCACCACGCGTTGCTGTCGAAGCCGGGCCGATGCGCCTCCTCGCCGAGCTCGCCATAGCCGGTGAACGACGCGTAGATCAGGCCCTCATTGAGCGGCGCGATGTCCTCGTAGGTGACGCCGAGGCGCCGGCGCACCGGCGGCGGATAATTGGTGATGAAAACATCGGCGTCCTTGACGAGACGATGGAGCACGTGGCGCGCTGGCGGTTTGGTCAGATCGAGCGCGATGCTCTTTTTGTTACGGTTCTCGAGGATCCAAGTGTAATTGTGCTCGCTCGTGGGATTGCCGGGGACCTGCGGCAGCGCACGATAAGGGTCGCCGCGCCCGGGTGGCTCGATCTTGATGACATCGGCGCCGAAATCCGACAGCACCGTCGCCGCCGCCGGCGCCGCGATGAAGCTCGCGCAGTCGATCACCTTGAGGCCTGAAAAAATTCCCTGGTCCACCGTGCTGATTCCCTGTTTGTTGTAGGCCGCATGAGCGCAGCGAAATGCGGGGACCCGGATTACGCTGCGCTCCATCCGCGCTACTTCGGGGGCGCGCAGTCCTGCGCCTCGACCACGGCCACGGCCGTCATGTTGACGACGCCGCGGGCGGTCACCGATGGCGTGAGGATGTGCGCCGGGCACGCCGCGCCGATGAGGATGGGGCCGACCGGCAGCGCGTCACCGAGCACTTTGATCAGCTCATAGGCGATGTTGGCGGCATCGAGAGTGGGCATGATCAGCACATTCGCCTCGCCCTTGAGGCGGGAATGCGGGTAGACGCGGTCGCGGTAGGAGGGATTGAGCGCTGACTCCCCGTCCATCTCTCCGTCCGCCTCCAGTTCGGGCGCGCGCTCGGCGAGCAGTTCGCCGGCGCGGCGCATTTTCGCGGCCGACGCCGTGTCGTAGCTGCCGAAGTCGGAGTGCGAAACGAGCGCGATCTTCGGCTCGATCCCGAAACGGCGAACGTGGGCGGCGGCAAGCGCCGCCATCTCGGCGATCTCTTCGGCGGTCGGTTCGGCCGTCACTTGAGTGTCGGCGAGGAAGTAAACTCCTTTGCCGGTGATGACGAGGGAGAGCGCCGCAAACTCGCGCATCCCCGGCGCAAGTCCGATGATGTCGCGGATGTTGTTGAGGTGCCGCATGTAGCGGCCTTCGAGCCCGCAAATCATGGCGTCGGCTTCGCCGCGGCGTACCATGAGCGCGGCAATAACAGTGGCGTTGGTGCGCACGGTCGTGCGCGCGGCGTCCGGCGTGACCCCGTGGCGACCGGCGGCCTCTACATAGGTCGCCACGAACTCGCGATAGCGTGGATCGCCCTCCGGATTGATCAGGGTGAAATCCTTGCCCGGCCGGATCGAAAGGCCATAGCGGGCGAGGCGGTTGTCGATCACCGCCGGACGGCCGACCAGGATGGGCAACGCGAGCCCCTCCTCCACCACGACCTGGGTCGCGCGCAGGATGCGTTCGTCCTCACCCTCGGCGTAGACGATACGCTTGGGCGCAGTCTTCGCCTTGGCGAACACCGGCTTCATGATGAAACCCGAGCGGAACACGAAGCGGTTGAGGCGCTCGGCGTAAGTGGCGATATCGGCGATCGGCCGCGTCGCCACGCCCGAATCCATGGCGGCGCGCGCGACCGCGGGCGCAATGCGCAGGATCAGGCGCGGATCGAACGGGTTGGGGATGAGCGAACCGCCGCCGAACAACGGCGCTTCACCGCCGTAAGCGCGCGCGGCGACTTCCGACGGCGGCTCGCGCGCGAGCGCCGCGATCGCCTCGACCGCGGCGAGCTTCATCTCTTCGTTGATGGTGGTGGCGCCGACGTCGAGCGCGCCGCGGAAGATGTACGGAAAGCACAGGACGTTGTTGACCTGGTTCGGGTAGTCGGAGCGGCCGGTGCAGATCAGCGCGTCGGGCCGCGCCTTGAGCGCCGCGTCGGGCATGATCTCCGGCACCGGATTGGCGAGCGCCATGATCAGCGGCCGCTCCGCCATGCGCGCGATCATGTCGGGCTTGAGGACGCCGGCGGCTGACAAGCCAAGGAAAACGTCGGCGCCTTCGATCGCCTCGGCGAGCGTACGCATCTTGGTTTGCTGCGCGTAGATCGACTTCCAACGGTCCATCAACGTCGTGCGGCCGGCATAGACCAGGCCTTCGATGTCGGTAACCCAGATGTTCTCGCGCTTGACGCCGAGGCTCACGAGCAGATTGAGGCAGGCGAGCGCGGCGGCGCCGGCGCCGGACGTGACGAGCTTGATCTTGTCGATGGGTTTGCCGGTGAGCAGCAGCGCGTTGCGCACCGCGGCGGCGACGATGATGGCCGTGCCGTGCTGGTCGTCGTGGAACACGGGGATTTTCATGCGCGCCTTGAGCTTGTCCTCGATGTCGAAGCATTCCGGCGCCTTGAAATCCTCCAGGTTGACGCCGCCGAAGGTCGGCTCGAGGGCGGCCACCACGTCGACCACGCGGTCGACCTCGTGCGCATCGATTTCGATGTCGAACACGTCGATGCCGGCGAATTTTTTGAACAGGACCGCCTTGCCTTCCATCACCGGTTTGCCGGCGAGCGGCCCGATGTTGCCGAGCCCGAGCACGGCGGTGCCGTTCGACACCACGGCGACCAGGTTGGCGCGCGCGGTGAGCGTCGCCGCCTCGGCCGGATCGGCGGCGATCGCTTCGCAGGCGGCGGCGACGCCGGGCGTATAGGCGAGCGCGAGATCGTGCTGAGTGGCAAGCGGCTTCGTCGGCTGGATCTCGAGCTTCCCCGGCCGCGGCATCTGGTGATAGGCGAGCGCGCGCGAGCGCAAATCCGCGGACAGGTCAGCCGTCACAAGTCCCTCCCTGGATCAGGATCAAGGATTAAAGCCCAATCGCGGGTGGATCGGAATGGGGCTGTGCCCGCGCGGCCGGATCGTCATTGCGAGGAGCCGCGGCTCTTCGCAATGACGAGCAGCGCTATGCGCTCTCGGGCGGGAGATTGAGGCGGATGTGCAGGTCGCGCGGCTGCTCGGACGCGCGACGCAACGATTTCAATTCCTTCGATGCAGGCCACATTCTTTTTTGTCGTCCTGCTCCCACCACCAGCGCCCGGCGCGTTCGGACTCGCCGGGTGCGATCGCGCGCGTGCAGGGCGCGCAACCAATCGAGGCAAACCCTTTGGCGTGGAGCGGATTGATCGGGACCTGGTTTTCCATTGCAAAACAATGAACCGACTCGCGCGTCCAGTCGAACAGAGGACTGAATTTGAGAAGGTTGCGTTCATCGACGGTCACGAGATCGGTGCTGCGGCGGTTGCCGGACTGATCGGCCCGCAAACCGACGATCCACGCCGACGCTCCCACGAGCGCACGATTGAGCGGCTCGATCTTGCGGTTATGGCAGCAAGCGGCGCGCGCCTCACGCGAATCATAGAAGCCATTGATGCCGTATTTCCTGGTGAGCGATTCCACGGCTTCATGATTGGGATACATCGCGCGCACCCGGCGGCCGTACCGGCGCTCGGTCTCGGCCCATAGGTCATAGGTCTCGCGAAACAAACGGCCGGTATCGAGCGTCACGATGTCTATATCGACGCCCCGTTCGGCGATCAGATGAAGAATGACCTGATCCTCCAGACCGAAACTGGTGGCAAAGACGATCGTCCCCGCAACGTCGCGGCGGAAACGTACGATCCGTTCGGCCGGCGACAGAGGGCGAAGCAAATCGCCGAGACGCGCCGCCCGCTCGGGCGGGCCGGCGCCGGCGATCGTCGGCGGATTCGGCTTGGCTGTCGTCACACGCGCCGACGGCTGATCGCCATCGCTGGCTTCGACGAGCGGGCTTGCGCCGGCTTCGGTGTGGACCGCCAGCACCAGTCCGCCGCCCGCAATTCGGCCGGCAACGTCGAGGACCAAGCGTCCGGTGCGCGGGTTGGTGGAGTAGATATCGGCTGCGATCGGTCGCGACAGGGCGATCTCGATGTCCCCGACGCTATTGCGGGCGATCACGGTTGTTGCACTCGGCGTCAGTTGGCCCGGATCGACCACGTTTTCGATCAGCGCCACCTTGCCGGGGCATTCCGCCATCCCCACGCGGGCGGTGATCGCCATGCCGAGCGCCAGCGGCGCATCGTGCAGCCAGAACACCCGCGCCCGCAATCTGCGCACCGCCTCGGGCGCGTCGGTGGTGCAAATGATATCGCCGCGATCGATAAACGCGGGCCGGTCGAGCGTCAGCCCGACGGAGCGGCCGGCATCGGCCGACAGCGGCCGCTGGGATTCATTGGGCACCGGCCACGCTTCGATCGACTGCACGCGCGCAGTCGTGCCGCGCGGTCCGATGATAATTTCATCGCCGACCGCAACGCGCCCGGTTTCCACGCGTCCCGCGACGATGCGGCGATCGTCGAACTTATAGACCGCCTGCACCGGCATTCGCAGCGGCAGGTCGGCAGCCGGCTTTGCCGCGGAGAAGCGGTCGAGCGCTTCCAGCACGGTCGGACCCGTGTGCCACGCAAGCGAGGGAGCGCGTTGGGCAACGCCATCCCCGTTGCGCGCGGAAGTGGGAATGACGGCGATCGCCGTCAGTCCGAAGGTCGACAGGTAGCTTACGATCTCGGCTGCGATCTCCCGGAAACGGCTTTCGCTGAAGCCGACGCGATCCATCTTGTTGATCACCAGTGCGATCTGACGGATGCCCAGGAGGTGCAGCAAGTAAGCGTGCCGACGCGTCTGGTCGCGCACGCCTTCGCCGGCGTCGACGATCAAGAGGGCGGCATCGGCCTGTGACGCGCCGGTGATCATGTTCCTCAGGAATTCGACGTGACCCGGCGCGTCGATGAGCACGACCTCGCGCGAGGACGTGCGAAACCGGATCTGGCTGGTGTCGAGCGTGATGCCCTGATCGCGTTCGGTCTGCAGGGCATCGAGCAGGAATGACCATTCGAATGGCATGCCGCGATGGCGGCTGACGGCCTTGAGCGCGTCAAGCTTGCCATCCGGCAGGCTGGCGGTTTCGTGGAGGAGGCGGCCGATGAGCGTGGACTTACCATGATCGACATGGCCGACCGCGACGACCCTGACTAAGGGGCGGCTGCCGATTTTGCCCGATCGGGACGATGACTCGGTGGCCAGGATGTTCATGTCTGAACTCTCCGGAGGGTTCGGCGAGGTTATAGGTAGCCGGTGACGCGAAGACGCTCGAAGGCATCTTCGGATTCATGGTCCATCGCGCGCCCGGCCCGCTCCGGAATTTTGGTGGCTTCGAGTTCGGCGATGATCGCGTCGAGCGTCGTCGCCTGCGAAGCGGCCGGGAAGGTGATGTCGCGATCGCCAAGCGAGCGGTAGCGTTTCCCGTTACGGGCAAAATACAGCGGGATGACCGGGATGCCTTCGCGCTTCGTGTAGTTCCAGATGTCAAGCTCGGTCCAATGCAGGATCGGATGGATGCGCAGGTGCGCGCCCGGCGACGGCGCGGCATTGAACTGGTTCCAGAATTCCGGCGGCTGGTCATGGACATCCCATCCGCCATCGAGACCGCGCGGCGAGAAAACTCGTTCCTTGGCCCGCGTGGATTCTTCATCTCGACGAATGCCCGCGATCAGCCCGTCGAAACCATATTTGGATATGGCAAGCTTCAATCCTTCCGTCTTGCGTGCGGCTGAACGGGCTGCCGGCGGCAGCGTCGGATCGACTGCGTCGACAGGCGGGCACGCTTCAATCTTGAGATCGAGATTCCACTCGGCCGCATAGCGATCGCGGAATTCGTACATCTCGGGAAATTTCTTGCCGGTGTCGACGTGCATGACCGGAAATGGGAGGCGCCCGAAAAATGCTTTTCGCGCGATCCAGATCATGACGTTCGAGTCCTTGCCGAGCGACCACAGCAATGCGATCCGGCGCAGCCGGGCGAAGGCTTCGCGGAAAATGTAAATGCTCTGCGCTTCGAGATCGTCGAGCCGGTCCATGGCGCTCTCCGCTCTCCTCACGCTTGCGCGAAATGCCGGCCCAGGGTGCGCGATAAAGCGCACAGGGCCATTTCGCTTATGGCAACGTCAGCGCGGCCGGGACCCCTTTGTCCGTGGCGAGGAATAGCCGTCCGTTTGCGCCGCAACACGGCATTGAGTTCTTCCACGACGCGCTTTCTTCTTGGTAGAATAATATTCTGTTTAATGCCACCATATAAGTACTATATAAAAAATCCTTCTCGTCAACCGTAAAATGAAGCCGAATTGTCGTGGCGTCGCAGCATCGGCGGATCCCGAGGGGCTCCAGCGCGAACAACAGGGAGAAGCATGCAAACTCTCGCCGACCGCGGACCGTGAGCGAGCGACGATCACGGCGCACGTCGGTCCGATCAATCGGCGCGCTATTCGGTCTTGGCCGGCAGATTGAGGCGGATGTGCAATTCGCGCAGCTGTTTCGCGCTCACCTCGGACGGCGCGCCCATCAGCAAATCTTCGGCGCGCTGGTTCATCGGGAACAGCACGACCTCACGCAGGTTCTCCTCCCCGCACAACAGCATGACAATGCGGTCGATGCCAGGCGCAATGCCGCCGTGGGGCGGCGCGCCGTAGGAGAGCGCGCGCAGCATGCCGCCGAACTTCTCTTCCAGCACGCTTTCATCGTAACCGGCGATGGCAAAGGCTTTGCGCATCACGTCGGGACGATGGTTTCTGATGGCGCCGGAAGACAGCTCCACGCCGTTGCACACGATGTCGTACTGGATCGCCTTGATGCCGAGGATCGTTTCGCGGTCGTTCGGGTCGAGCTTGAGGAAGTCCTCGGCCGCGACGTTGGGCATCGAGAATGGATTGTGCGAGAAGTCGATCTTCTTCTCCTCCTCGTTCCACTCGTACATGGGAAAATCGACGATCCAGCAGAACTCGAAGCGATCCTTCTTTATCAGCCCAAGCTCTTCCCCGATGCGGGACCGCGCGGCCCCCGCGAGCTTGGCGGCCGCAGCCGGCTTGTCGGCGGCAAAGAACAAGGCATCACCGGGTTTGATGCCAGTCTTAGAGGCGAGACGATGCAATACTCCCGGCGGAATGAATTTCGCGATTGGACCGCGCCCACCAACGACATATCCACCCGGGGGTGGCTCTTCGTCGGGGGCAGGAAACTCGAACGCTCCTCGACCGGTCCACTCTTCAAAAACAATGTAGCCCAAACCGGGCGCAGCCATGTCGGCGCGTGCCCATTCATTGAGCTTGTCGAAGAACGAACGCGGCTGCGCCGCCGCGCCGGGTGCCGGGATCGCGCGCACCAGGCCGCCCGCCTTGATGACGTTCTTGAAGGCGTTGAAAGTGACGCTCGGCTCGTTGAACTCCGCCGTGACGTCGGCGATTTCCAACGGGTTGCGCAGGTCGGGTTTGTCGGTGCCGTATTTGGTCATCGCATCCGCGTAAGGAATGCGCGGAAACTTGGGCGTGACCGGCTTGCCGTCGGCGAACTCCTCGAATACGCCGCGCAGCACCGGCTCGACCGCCGCAAACACGTCCTCCTGGGTGACGAAGCTCATCTCCACGTCGAGTTGATAAAACTCGCCGGGCGAGCGGTCGGCGCGCGCATCCTCGTCGCGGAAGCATGGCGCGATCTGGAAATAGCGGTCGAAGCCGGAGATCATCACCAGTTGTTTGAACTGCTGCGGCGCCTGCGGCAGCGCGTAGAACTTGCCCGGATGGAGCCGCGAGGGCACCAGGAAGTCGCGCGCGCCTTCGGGCGAGGACGCGGTGAGGATCGGCGTCTGAAACTCGAAGAAGCCCTGCTCCTTCATGCGCCGTCGAATGCTGTCGATGATTTTGCCGCGTTTGATGATGTTGTTGTGCAGCCGCTCGCGCCGCAAGTCGAGGAAGCGGTATTTGAGGCGGATCTCCTCGGGATATTCCTGCTCGCCGAACACCGGCAGCGGCAATTCGCCCGCGGCGCTGAGCACCTCGATGTCGCTGACGAAAACCTCGACCGCGCCGGTCGGAAGCTCGGGGTTCTCGGTCCCCTCCGGGCGCTTGCGCACCTTGCCGTCGATGCGCACGACCCATTCGGAGCGCAGCTTCTCGGCGGCTTTGAAGGCGGGACTGTCCGGGTCGGCGACGCATTGAGTGAGGCCGTAATGATCGCGCAGATCGATGAACAGAAGCCCGCCGTGGTCGCGGATGCGGTGGCACCAGCCGGACAGGCGCACCTCGGCTCCGATATCGCTCTCGCGCAGGGCGCCGCATGTATGGGTGCGGTAGCGATGCATGTCTTGTTCCGCGGGGAAAAGCAGGCTCGGGCCTGCCGAGCGGGCAGTATAGGAAGCATCACGCCTACACAAGTGGTATGCCCTTAACGCATGGTTCGGATGACCACCGCCGAAGCGACCGTGGCTTCGCTCCTCGCCCACGGCGTCGACACGATCTACGCGCTCCCCGGCGTGCACAACGACGACCTGTTCGACGCCATGTTCAAGGCGGGCGACAAGCTGCGCACGATACACACGCGCCATGAGCAGGGGGCCGCCTATATGGCGCTCGGCGCGGCGCTCGCGACCAACCGGCCGCAGGCCTACGCGGTCGTGCCCGGCCCGGGGCTCCTCAACAGCGGCGCGGCGCTCATCACCGCCTACGGCATGAATGCGCCGGTGCTGGCGCTGATCGGGCAAATTCCGGACGCCGACATCGGCCGCGGCTTCGGCTGGCTGCACGAAATCCGCGATCAGGCCGGCATCCTCGAGCGGCTGGTGGACTGGTCGGCCCGCATCCGCGCGCCGCACGAGGCGCCGCGGCTCGTGGCGGAGGCGATCCGCTCGATGCGCATGGGCCGGCACGGACCCGCCGCGCTCGAATGCGCGATGGACACGTGGGGCCGCGCCGGACCGGTGGGGCCGATCGAGCCGCTGCCGGCGTCGCAGGTGCCGATCGATGAGGACGCCGTCGCGGCGGCCGCCAAGCTTCTCGGCGCGGCCGCGCGCATCCTCATCGTATGCGGCGGCGGCGCGCAGGACGCGAGCGCCGAAGTCACCGAGCTTTCCGCGATGCTGCAGGCGCCGGTGCTCGGCTTCCGCCGCGGGCGCGGCGTGCTCGATAGCCGCGATCCGTTCAGCGTCACGTTTCCGCTCGGGCATGAGTTGTGGGCGGAAGCCGACGCGGTGCTCGCGGTCGGCACGCGCATTCACTTGCAGCAAACCATGTGGGGCGTCGATGAGAACCTCGCGATCATCCGTGTCACGGCAGATCCGGAGGAGCCGGCGCGGCTGCGCAAACCGGCGGTGGCGCTCGTCGGTGAATCACAGCCGGTCCTGCATCGTCTGATGAATATGCTGCCTGCGCACAATCGCGCCCGCCCGTCGCGCCGCGAGGAGATGCACGAACGGCAAGCGAAGCTGCGCACGCGCCTTGCCAAACTCGCACCGCAGCTCGCCTATCTCGAAGCCATCCGCGCCGAGTTGCCGGAGGACGGCATTTTCGTCGACGAGGTGACGCAGATCGGGTTTGCCTCGCGCCTCGCCTTCCCGGTCTACAAACCGCGCACGTACCTCTCCCCCGGCTATCAGGACAACCTGGGCTGGGGCTTTGCCACCGCGCTGGGCGTGCAGGATGCGCGGCCCGATGTGCCGGTGCTTGCGATCTCCGGCGACGGCGGCTTCCTCTACACGGCAAACGAACTTGCCAGCGCCGTCCGCCATCGCATCCCGCTCGTCACCGTGCTGTTCGCCGACGGCGCCTTTGGCAACGTGCGGCGCATCCAGGAAGAGCGCTACGGCAACCGACTCATTGCGAGCGATCTGACGAATCCGGACTTCGTGCGCTTTGCCGAGAGTTTTGACGCCGCAGCCGAACGGGTGCGCTCGCCCGAGGAGTTGCGCGGGGCGCTGCGCCGCGGCTTTGCCCGCCGCGACGGACCGACCTTGATCGAAGTGCCGGTCGGCCCGATGCCGAGTCCGTGGGAATTTATCTTCATGCCCAGGGTGCGCGGGTGAGACGCAACTCATAAAGCTGTTGCAGGTTCAACCAGAATTGCGAGCTGGTGCCGAACCATTCAGCAAGCCGACCCGCAACGTCCGAAGTGACCGACTCTTTCCCATTGAGGATATCGGTTAGGAGCCTCTCGGGCACATCAAGATGTTGCGCCACCTCAGCCGCGGAAATTCCGAGCTCGCTGAATTCTTCCACCAACTGTTCACCGGGATGAATGGGAGTGCGCGCCATATCCGTCCCAATTGCATTTATCAGGAGCTTTGACCAATCTTCCTCTGCACCCGCGCATCGAACCGCTCAACGTTGACGACAACGCGCTGGTGCAGCCCGTCGCCGATCGCCTCCCTCTCGTCGCGCGCCTCGACGCGGAAGTCGAGGGTGCGGCCATCGACCTTGACGAGTTCGGCGGTCACGCGAACGCGCATGCCGACCGGGGTCGCCGCGTAGTGCCGCACATCCAGGCGGATGCCGAGGCTTTGATGTCCCGCCGGCAACAGTTTCTCGACCGCATCGAGCGCGGCGGCTTCCATCAGGTTGATCATCACGGGTGTCGCAAGCACGCGCACGCGCCCGCTGCCGACGAAAGGCGCGGTATGCTCCTCGCCGACAACGATTTCCGCCGATCCCGTCAGGCCGGGCCGCAGCGGCGATAACTCGATCATCAGGGCCTCTTTGCTCCGGACGAAAATTGATTATATGACAACGGCTTGTTCGGCGATGCTAGTGGCAACGATTCGCCCGTGGCGTGGTACCAGGGCTTTGGTCCGGTATTCGCCGAGCATATCCCGTCTTTCGGCTTGCGGCAGCAGCCCACCACCGCGCAAATAGCCTCCCATGGACGTGATCACGACGACGCAGGAATTGGCCGAGGTTTGCGCGCGGCTTGCCCAGCATCCGTATGTGACCGTCGATACCGAGTTCCTGCGCGAATCGACCTATTTCCCGATCCTATGCGTCGCCCAAATGGCGAGCGCAGACGAAGCGGTGGTGATCGACGCCCGCGCGGAGGGTATCGATCTCGGCCCGTTCTTCGCGTTGATGGCGGACGAGAGTGTGCTCAAGGTGTTCCATGCCGCGCGCCAGGACATCGAAATCGTCTGGCATCAGGCAGGGCTGATCCCCCACCCGGTCTTCGACACGCAGGTGGCCGCCATGGTGCTGGGCCATGGCGATTCGATCTCCTACGACCAACTGGTTTACCGGATCACCGGCGATACGCTCGACAAATCGCACCGATTTACCGACTGGACGCGGCGTCCGCTCACGACGCAGCAGATCGCTTATGCGATCTCCGACGTAACGCATTTGCGCGATGTCTACCTCGCGCTTTCCGCGGACCTCGAGCGGCGCGGGCGGGCCGAATGGGTGAGCGAAGAGATGGAGGTGCTCACCTCCCCCGACACCTATCGCCTCGACCCGGAACGCGCATGGGAGCGCCTCAAGGCACGCGTGCGCAAACCCAAGGACTTGGCCGTGCTGATCGAGCTTGCGGCTTGGCGCGAGCGCGAGGCGCAGGCACGCGACGTGCCGCGCGGGCGCGTGCTCAAGGACGACGCGCTTGCCGACATCGCGGTGCATGCGCCGACCACGCCCGAGAAGCTCGGCAACCTACGCTCGTTGCCACGCGGGTTCGAGCGCTCGAAATGGGGCGAGGCGATCCTGGCCGCGACCGCACGCGGGCTCGCGCGCGACCCGAAATCGCTGCCGCGGATCGAGCGCCACAAGGGAACCCCGAACGGGGCGGCGACCGTCGAACTGCTCAAGGTGCTCCTGCGCATGACATCGGAGCGCCACGCGGTCGCCGCCAAGGTGATCGCCACGGTCGACGATCTCGAACGGATCGCCGGGAGCGACGAGGCGCCGGTGGCGGCGCTGCGCGGCTGGCGACGCGAGCTGTTCGGGGAGCACGCACTCGCGCTCAAGCACGGGCAGCTGGCGCTGGCGATCGAGAACGGGCGCGTGGTGGCGGTAGAGCGCGAAGAAGCGAATGGCGAATAGCGAGTGGCGAATAGTAAGAGATCGCGACTATTCGCTATTCGCCTTTCACTATTCGCCCATCTACGCCGTCACTATCTCCGGCTCCCGGCCGATCAGGCGGGCGAGTTGGCGCAGGCGGTTGAACAGGCGCTCGCCGGCGAGCGCGGTGAGTTCCCCTTCGAGGCGCAGCATCACGCGGTTGCGGTCCGCGATCATGGGCGTGCGCGGCAGGATACCGGGCATGGCAGCCGAGACGAGATAGCCGACGCGCAAGGCGGCGCCGAGCACGCGGGCGCGGTCGAGCATGCGGGGCGATGCCAGTTCGCGCAGCCGCAGGGAGAACTCGTCGTCGGTCATCCCGAGCCCGGCGTGGCGGAAGAACACCGCGAGCCCTACGTAGGCCCGCCCCGGATGGTCGATCCCGACGAAGGACGCGTGCGCAATGATGCTGAGCGACTCCTCGCCGCGGTAATCAGGATGCGCGCGCCAGCCGATGTCGGCCAGCAGGCAGGCCGCGTGGCGGTAACGCCGCTCATCGGCCGTCTCGTCGAGACCGGTCGTCTGCATGAACCGGTCGGTCCACGGGATCAGCTCCTCGCAGTGGGTCGGCGACCGCGAGCGCAGCAAGTTCAGGTCCCCGGCGGTCGCCAGCAGGCCGTCGCGGGCGCGCTCCTGCGGGTCAAGTTGCGAATAGAGCAGGCCCTCGCGCACGCCGAGCGCCGAGAACATCACGTTCTTCGGCCGCGCCAAGCGCACCACGTGTTCGAGCACCAGCGCGGCGTAGCCGAGCAGCGGACGGCGCGCATCGTTGACCACTTCGATGCGCGAGAGCATTTCCGGGTGGATGCGGTGGGCAAGTCGCGAGAATTCGAGCGCCTCGCGCGCGGGGATGCGATACCCGTGCATCACGTGGAGGGGATAACCGATCTGCCACATGTGCAGCCGGGCGAGCGCGCGCCACGTACCCCCGACGGCATAGAAGGTTCGCCCCTCGCCTGCCGTCAGCGCGGGAACGTCGTCGAGCGCCTGCTTGACGATCTTCTCGGCTTTTTTGAGCGATTTTGCCGAGCTGTCTTGGAGCGCCAGCCCGCCGAGCGGCAGCGTGACGCCGGCCTTGACGCGCGTACCATGCACGTCGACGAGTTCGAGCGAGCCGCCGCCGAGATCGCCGACGATGCCATCGGGGCGGTAGATGCCGGAAACGACGCCGAGGGCCGAATACTGCGCCTCGCGCCGCCCGGACAGCACGTCAACATCGGTACGGCAGATACGGGCAGCCTCGGCAATGAAGGCGCGGCCGTTGGTGGCGTCACGGCACGCGGCGGTCGCGAGCACCCACAATCGGCGCACACCGGCGGTGTCGCACAGCGCGCGGAACCGGCGCAGCGCCTGCAGGGCTTTGTCCACCGCCTCGGCGCTGAGAAGGCCGGTCGATTGCACCTCGCGGCCGAGACCGGCCAGCACCTTTTCGTTGAAGATCGGGGTCGGGCTGCGCGCGAGGCCTTCGTAGATGACCACGCGCACCGAGTTCGAGCCGATGTCGATGACGGCGATCGGCGGGCCATGGGCGAGGCGGCCTTGCGCCTCCTCGGGCTCGGGGAGCACCGACCGCTTAAGCGCGGTCACGCTGGCGGATGAGGCTGCGCGGAGGCGATTCCTTGAGGGATTTGCCACGGCCGGACAAGCTCGGATTGGTCATGAAATACTTGTGGGCATTGAACGGTTCCTCGCCGGCGGCGGCCTTTATGCGCACCGAGGTCCCGTCTGGCAAGAACTTCCAGCTCTGCTCGTTGTCCTTGAAATTGGCGATCATGATCTGACCGAGCACCTGGTCGTGCACGGTCGGATTGAGAATCGGGCACAGGACCTCGACCCGGCGATCGAGGTTGCGCGGCATGAGATCCGCGGAGGAGATATAGACCGCAGCGCGCGGATGCGGCAGACCGTGCCCGGCGCCGAAGCAGAAGATGCGGCCGTGCTCGAGGAAGCGGCCGACGATGGATTTGACCCGGATGCGTTCCGAGAGACCGGGCACGCCCGGACGCAGGCAGCAGATGCCGCGCACGACCAGGTCGACTTCGACGCCCGCGCGGGAAGCGGCATAAAGCGCGTCGATCACCTCCGGATCGACCAGCGCATTCATCTTCATCCAGATCGCGCCAGCCCGGCCGGCCTTGGCGTGGGCGACCTCCTGGCGGATGTGATCGAGGATGCGACGGCGCAGGTTGAGCGGCGAGACCGCCATCTTATCGAGTTCCGCGGGCTCGGCGTAGCCGGTGATGAAATTGAACACGCGGGCGACATCGCGGGCGATCACCGGGTCGGCGGTGAAGAACGACAGGTCCGTATAGATGCGCGCGGTCACGGGATGATAGTTGCCGGTGCCCACGTGCACATAGGATGAGAGCGAGCCGCCCTCGCGCCGCACCACCAGCGACAGCTTGGCGTGCGTTTTCAGCTCGATGAAGCCGAACACGACCTGGGCGCCGGCACGCTCGAGGTCGCGCGACCAGCGGATGTTCGCCTCCTCGTCGAAGCGCGCCTTGAGCTCGACAAGCGCGGTGACCGACTTGCCGGCCTCGGCCGCTTCGACCAGCGCCTTGACGATTGGGCTGTCGAAGGAGGTGCGATAGAGCGTTTGTTTGATCGCGACCACGTTGGGATCGCGCGCCGCCTGATTGAGGAACTGCACCACCACGTCGAAGGATTCGTACGGGTGATGGACGATGAGATCCTTCTGGCGGATCGCCGCGAAGGCGTCACCGGCGTGGTCACGGATGCGCTCGGGAAAGCGCGGGTTGTAAGGCACGAACTCGAGGTCGGGCCGGTCGACGCCAGCGGTGAGTTGCGAAAGCTCGTTGAGCGCGAGCACACCGTCGACCAGGAAAACCTCATCGTCGGCCACCGCCAGCGCGCGCTGAACGAAGCGGCGCAGCTCAGCCGGCATCGAAGTCTCCATTTCGAGCCGGATCACCGATCCGCGCCGGCGCCGCTTGAGCGCGGTCTCGAACTGGCGCACCAGGTCTTCTGCCTCTTCCTCGATTTCCACTTCGGAATCGCGGATCACGCGGAAGGCGCCCTGCCCTTTGACCGAATACCCAGGAAACAAACGCGAGATGAAGAGTCCGGTCGCCTGCTCGAGTGTGATCAGGCGCGCGACCGCGCTGTCGGGCGCGCTCGGAAGCCGGATGAAACGCTCGATCCGGTTGGGCACGCGGATGAGCGCGTTCATCGACTTGTTGTCGCCGGTGCGCACCAGATGAAGGGCGATCGAGAAGCCGAGGTTGGGAATGAACGGAAACGGGTGTGCCGGGTCGATGGCGAGTGGCGTAAGCACCGGGAAAATATGGTGGAGGAAATGATCCTCGAGCCACGCCTTCTCGTGTTTGGTTACCTCCGGACCGTCGACCAGCACCACGCCTAGCCCGACCAAATCCCTGCGCAGCTCGCGCCAGCGCGCCTGCTGGTCGCTCGCGAGGCTTCCCACCGCCTCACGGATGCGCGCGAGTTGCTCGCTCGGCGTGGCCCCGTCCGGGCTGCGCGTGGCGACGCCCGCGCGCACCTGGCCCTTGAGACCGGCGACGCGGACCATGAAGAACTCGTCAAGGTTATTGGCGGAAATCGACAGGAACCGGACCCGCTCCAGCAGCGGATGACCCTCGTTGGCGGCTTCCTCCAACACGCGGCGATTGAAATGGAGCCAGGATAACTCGCGGTTGATGTAGCGGTCCGGGCTGGCGGTGATGTCGAACGGAACGACGGTGGGCGCGGCGGCGCTCTCCGGTCGCGCCGGCGACAACGGCAACTCCTCCGTTAAATCAACTGCTTCCACGCGGTCGGCCATGTGAAACCTTAGCAAATCGGAGCGGCAATACACGCGCCCGCGACGCCCTACGCCCATGATGGCGCCCGACCCGGGGGTGGCGTCAAGGCTCCGATCCGCGCAGCGTTTCCGCCGCCAGAGCGCGCGTAACCGGCCGGCGCAGCCGCAACGCCTCTCGATCGAGCCGCTCGACCGCCGCGCGGGCGGCCGCAAAAGAGCGATCGATGCGCGTCACGAGATAGGTAAGCAGGCTTTCGTCGACGGCGAGCTGCCGGTCGGCAAAGAGCTTAACCAGAACGGCGCGCAGCAGCGCGTCGTCCGGGGGGCCGAGTTCGACCACCGGCACCGCGCGCAGGCGAGAAGCAAGATCCGCGAGCTTGAGCGCCCATCCGCTCGGCGCCGCGGCAGCAGTCATCAGGATGAACGCCCCCTGCTCTCGCGCGAGGTTGATCAGGTGAAACATCGCTCGCTCGTCGACGGCGTCCGCGCTGACGTTTTCGATCACGAGCGCGCCGGTCGAGAGCGCGCCCGGCAGGTTGGCCTCGCCGAGCGCGCGCGCTGCGAGGAAGCGCGCACCCCCGACCTCCGCCCAGATCGCTGCCAAGTGACTCTTGCCGGAGCCTTCCGGACCCATCACCACCAGCAGCCGATCCGGCCAATCGGGCCAGCGTTCGATCATGGCGAGCGCGGTCCGATTGGACGGACCCTCGAGGAAATCCTCGCGCGCGAAACTCGTATGATGGCCGAGCGCGAAAGCGAGCTGGCGCGGCGGGAATGGCGCGGGCATCAGGAACAATCGCCTTTGACGAATGGGCCGGCTAGAAAAAAATGTCAACCAGCATGTTCCCGCCTGGCAACCGTCACCCGATCGCCTCGTCCGATCCCATGTGGCGCACCCACTCACGCACGTAGCCGGCGACCGAGAGCAGGGTCAGCAACGTGACCACCGCCGTGGCGGCGGAAATGAGCCAGTCGGCCGCGAAATGCAACCCGAGCGAAGCGAGCACGAGCCCGGCAAAGATGATTTGCGCGGCCGTGTTGATCTTCGAGACCAGGAGCGGCTTCATCGGCAGCGGCTTGCCCACGAGCCACGCAAGCAGCACCGCACCGACGATCATGATGTCGCGCGAGACCACCAGGATCACCAGCCAGCGCGGGATTTCTTCGCTCACCCCGAGCGTCACGTAAATCGAGACGATCAGCGCCTTGTCGGCGAGCGGATCGAGATAGGCGCCGAGTTCGCTGGTCATGCCGAAGCGCTTGGCGAGATAACCGTCCACCGCGTCGCTCACACCCGCAGCCAGGAACAAGAGAAATGCCGCGAGCATCCAGCCGGTCATGATCGCCCACACCATGATCGGAACGGAGAGAATACGTGCAAGCGTAATGAGATTCGGAATGCTCAAACGGCGCCCCTGGTAATTCGGTCATGGAAATAGACCCGCCAAGCCGGCTTGCCAAGCCGCGGCGGCATTGCGCTTGCGGCGATTCCGCCATAAGCCGGCCGGGCTACCATTTCCTCCGATCAAGCCGATGATCCGCAAACGCGTCGCCATCCTCATTTCCGGCCGTGGGTCGAATATGTCGGCGCTCATCGAGGCCGCGAAGGCGGTCGACTACCCGGCCGAAATTTCGCTGGTGATTTCCAACCGGCCCGACGCCGCCGGACTGGCGCGCGCGCAGGCGGAGGGCATTCTCACGGCGGTGGTCGATCACAAAAACTACGGCCAGGATCGCGAGGCGTTCGAGCGCGCGCTGCAGGCCGTGCTCGAGACGCACCGGATCGAGCTTGTATGCCTTGCCGGGCTCATGCGGCTGCTGTCGCCGTGGCTGGTCGAGCGCTGGCACGGCCGCATGCTCAACATTCACCCGGCGCTACTGCCCGCGTTCAAAGGCCTCGACACGCACCGGCGCGCGCTGGCGGCCGGCGTGAAGATGCACGGCGCGACGGTGCATCTGGTGGCGCCGGACGTCGATTCCGGCCCGATTATCATGCAAGAGGCAGTCCCCGTCGTTGCCGGGGATACGGTCGACACGCTCGCCGCGCGCGTTTTGGAAGTCGAGCACCGCATTTATCCTGAGGCGCTCAAAATCCTGGCGCTGGTGCGTGATGCCGAGAAAGCCGGTCCCCGAGCTGCGGTCGATCTCCGAACTCCGACGAGCGGAATCAACAAATAAAAAACCCCCGGCCGATGGCCGGGGGAAACGCAATCAACGCGCTACAGGTCGTCAGCTGACCTTGAGATTTTCCGCCGAGGTCTTGCCCCGATTGGTGACAAGCTCATATTCGACCACCTGACCCTCGTTGAGGGTATTCAGTCCGGCCCGCTCCACGGCCGAGATGTGCACGAATACGTCCTTGTCTCCGGTTTGCGGCCTGATGAAGCCGTAACCTTTGGTCGGGTTGAACCACTTGACGGTGCCTTTCTGCATCGCCGGTCTCCTGGTAGTTTAAGTAGATCCTCACGTGGCCATGCACCGCCGCACGCCGCGCCACAACCCGGTTTTTGGAGAGGTCCGAAACGATCGCGCCCCAGGGCACGCAGGCCGGAACGGCCAAAATCAGATTGCGGTACGAGGATAGCACCAGAATCTGGCTAGAGAAAGGCGCCGCACAGTGTCGGCATGGCGGCTTAAGGAGCCATGCGCAGTTTGCAACGCGCGGCAGGAGAAAAGATCGCGCGAAATGAGAATTGCGACGAGTTTCATCAAATCGTCATGGTATTCCACGCGGGATCGATTCGGGGGGAGGATTTTTCCCCGGATCGGCTTGGAAACGCGCCGCCAGCGAAGTCATCCCGGTTGAACATTCCGCTCACGCCGCTCGCTTCACCCAGACGTGATTGTCATGAAAAGCAGCGCCGCCGAACGGCGCGATGCAATCGGCGCCCGTCAGCGTATTGATGCCGCGGCCATCCTCGAAGCTGGCATTGGGAAAAACGGATTCGGCGATGAGGACCCCGCGCCGGACGCCGGCGAATAGAGTCGCGTGCAACCGTACTTCCCCGCGCCGATTGCCGAGCACCACCTTGTCGCCGTGAGCGATCCCCAACGCCGCCGCGTCATCCGGATGGATCATCACGTGCGGGCGCTGCTCGGTTGATTGCGAAGTCGGCGTTTCGGTGAACGTCGAGTTCAAAAACGAGCGCGCCGGCGACGTCGCCAAGCGGAACGGATGCTCCGCGTCGGCTTCTTCGATCGCGCCCCAATGATCGGGCAGACCCGGCATGGTCTGGAACGGTCCGACCGGCCGCCCCGGGCGTGGAAACGGCACGGTCGGCCAATCGGGTTTGAAACGGAATTTGCGGTCCGGCCAAGCAAAGCCATCGAGGTAATGCGCGGTCGCAAAGTCGGGCTGGCAATCGATCCAATGCTTCTCTTCGAGCTCGGCGAGCGTGCCCCAGCCCGACTTGATGAGCGTCCAGTCGATCAGCTCGCGTGCCGTCATGGTGTAACCCGGATGACGGGCGCCGACGCGCGCCGCAAGCGCGCACACAACTTCATGGTTCGAGCGACATTGTCCGGGCGGCTCGATCAGCTTCGGCCCGAGAATGATGTATTGATGTCCGCCCCCCTGATAGATGTCGTCGTGCTCCATGAACATGGTCGCCGGCAACACCACGTCCGCCATTTTGGCGGTCTCGGTCATGAACTGCTCGTGCACGCAGGTGAATAGATCCTCGCGCGCGAAGCCGCGTTTGACCCGCGTCTGCTCCGGGGCGACCGACACGGGGTTGGTATTCTGGATGAACAGCGCGGTCACCGGCGGTCCGCCCGCGAGCCCCTCGGCCTCGCCATCGAGAATCGGACCGATGCGCGACTGATCGAGGACACGCACCGCGGAATCGCGGGCGTCGTGGCCTTCGATCATGCTCTTGTTCCAGTGGTAGATGTCGCCGTTGTTGTGGAAGGCGCCGCCGCCCTCGTAACGCCATGCGCCAGTGACCGCCGCAATGCAGCTTGCGGCGTGCATGTTGACCGCGCCGTTGCGCGAGCGCGAAAAGCCGTAGCCGAGGCGGAAATAGGCGCGCTTGCGCTCGCCGACGAGCCGCGCGAATGCCTCGATCGTCTCCACGTCGCAGCCGGTGATGCGCGAGGCCCACGCGGGCGAGCGCTCGCGCACGTGGGCTTCGAGTTCGGCGGGGACGTCGGTGTAATGTTCGAGATAATCGCGGTCGGCTTTGCCGTCGCGGAAAAGGCAATGCATCACCGCGCAGGCGAGCGCCGCGTCGGTGCCCGGGCGCACCAGCACCGGAAGGTCCGCCTGCTCCATCGTGCCGTTCATGTACACATCGACGGCAACGATCTTGGCGCCGCGTTCCTTGCGCGCGCGTACCGCATGCGTCATCACGTTGACCTGGGTATTGACAGCATTGGTCCCCCAGATCACCACAAGGTCCGACTTCGCCATCTCGCGTGGATCGGGGCCGGCGAGCCGGCCGGTTCCGGCGATATAACCGGTCCATGCCGGATTGACGCAGATCGTGGAGAAGAAACCGGAATACTTCTTGGCGTGGCGCAGGCGATTGATGCCGTCGCGCATCACGAGGCCCATGGTGCCGGCGTAATAGTAGGGCCACACCGTCTGCGCGCCGTAGCGGCCTTCGGCCATGAGAAGTTTTTCGGCCACGAGATCGAGTGCCGCGTCCCACGAGGCCGTGGCGAACTCACCCGAGCCCTTCGCTCCCTTGCGCACCAGCGGTTCAAGCAGACGCGCGGGGTGATGAATGCGCTCGGCGTAGCGGGCGACCTTGGCGCAGATGACGCCGTCGGTATAGGCATTGTCACGGGCCCCCCGCACCCGGCCGATGGTGCGCTCGTCGAGCAATTCGACCTCGAGCGCGCAGGTCGAGGGGCAATCGTGCGGGCACGCGGAATGACCGATCCGACGCACAGAGCGAGCATCGCGAACGGCTTGGTTCATCGCTGGTCCTCTATAGATTCGGTCGCCGTGGTCCGGCGCGCCCGCAGGCTCCACAGGGCTGACAGCAATACCACGACCGAGCCCGCGACCGAGAACGCCAACTCTAGCGGATTCACGGTTATTTCCGCTCCGTGATCTCCGCTCCCACCGAAGATAATGAGCGGAGCCGGAAATGTCAGGTTCGCCGTCGTCGGGAGAAATTGCCGAAGTCCGGGATCTTCGACGATCAGCGCGCCGGCGATCCAGCCGAGCAGCGCCGCACCCGCCCATACCAGGATGGGAAAACGCTCGAGCAGCGCCATGATCAGAGCGGCGCCGCCGATCACGATCGGAATGCTTACCGTCAGCCCGAGCCCCAGAAGCAGGTAACTGCCCTCGGCGGCCGCCGCCACGGCGATCACGTTATCGAGGCTCATGACCACGTCGGCGACCACCACGATTCTCACGGCGCGCCAGAGATCCTCGACCGCTTCGACGTGATGCTCGTCGGCGTCGGAAACGAGCAGGTTGAACGCGATCCACAGCAGCGCGCAACCGCCGACCAGCTTGAGATACGGCAGCGTCATCAACGTCGTCACGATGCCGGTGAAGAGGATCAGCAGCGCCGAGGCCACGCCCGCCCCGATGATCATGCCCCAGCGGCGTTGCGGTTGCGGCAGCCGGCGGCACGCGAGCGCAATTACGATCGCGTTGTCGCCGGACAAGAGGATGTTGATCCAGATGATCTTGACGACGGCGGCCCAGAATCCGAGCTGATAGATTTCATCCATCCGCAGCGCCGTATTTATCCGTTAGTACCGCGAGTCCGATTGCGAACTTCGGGTTCAAAGCGGCACGAGAATCATAACACTGCCAGTGTCCTTCGATTCCGAAGTTCGCATAAGAGTGTGCCACAAGATCCGGCGAACTTCGGAATCGGGACACTCGCCCGGATCAGCCGACGATCTCGTTGCCCGAGAAGAACTGGCTGATCTCCTTGACGGCCGTTTCGAAAGCGTCCGAGCCGTGCACCGAATTTTCTCCGACCGAGCGGCCGTGCAGCTTGCGGATGGTCCCGGGCGCCGCCTTGGCCGGGTCGGTCGCGCCCATGATCTCGCGATATTTGGCGATCGCGTTGTCGCCTTCCAACACCTGCACGACGACCGGACCGGATGTCATAAACTCAACAAGTTCGCCAAAGAACGGCCTCTCGCGATGAATGGCGTAAAACGTCTCCGCCTCCGCCCGGCTCATGCGCAAACGCTTCTGCGCGATGATGCGCAGACCGGCCTGCTCGATCAGCGCGTTGACCGCGCCGGTGAGATTGCGTTGGGTCGCGTCCGGTTTGATGATCGAGAATGTGCGCTCGACCGCCATCGACATCGTCCTTGGCTGGGAGAACTGAGGCTCGCGGGCGGCTTATAGCCCGCGCAGTCGCGCAGCGGCAAGGCGCGGGCCGCTCGTTAGAGCGTGATGACTGAACCGTCATCACGCTCTAACTTCTTCTTGGAGCATGATGTTTTTCCGAAAACCGGTACCCACTTTTCGGCATCATGCTCTAGACTCTTGAAGCGCGCCTGCGGCTGGCGCACACTCCAGGCCGCTTGGGACCAGAGGGAATCGGACTTTGCCGCAAGTTTGGCGAATTTGGCGACCGAATACGTTGGCGGCGGCCGCGCTTGCGTTCACGCTTGCGGCCTGCTCACTGGATTCGGGTTTGTTCTCGAAGAGCGATTCAAAGACGGATGCGACGTTTGCTCTAAACCAGGCGCCCAAAGGCGAAAACAGACATCGCGTGGTGACGGCGAACGATCTGATCGATGCCAACGGCCATTGTGCGGGGGAAGCCCCCCAGGCGCTCAACTTCACGTCAGGCCCGCAAGCCGGCCCGGCGACGCCGAACCCGCCGCCGCCCGGAGCGGCGACCGGCCCCGCGGCGCCGGTCAGGACGGGTGTCGGACTAGGCATGACCGAATGCGAAGTGGTGCGGGCGCTTGGGCACACCGACCGGATCGAGATTTCGACGAACGAGCGCGGGCAGCGCAGAGTGACGTTGACCTATTTGACCGGCGAGCGGCCGGGCATCTACCGATTCGAGGCCGGGCAATTGGACTCGCTCGAGCGCGTGGATGAAGCGCCGACTGCAGCTAAACCTGCCAAGTCGAAGAAGACCCCCAAAAAACAGCCGCCGGCGTAAAAGACCTCACGTGTTTGCGGCTTCGTAGGCGGCGCTCGCCGAAAGCCATTCCTCCTCGCTGCGCGCAAGCGCCGCCGCTGCCTCGCTGCGCGCCTTGGCGTGCGCGGCTGCCCGCGCCGGATCGCGGGCAAAGAGTTCGGGTGCCGCAAGCGTCGCGTCGATGCGTTCGAGTTCGCGGCTCAAGCGGGTCATTTCCTGTTCCGCCGCGGCAATCCGCGCCCGTAACGGTGCGAGTTCGCTGCGCATCTGCGCCGCCATGCGCCGCCGTTCGCTGCGTGATGTGCGCCCGCCGTTGCCCGACGCCTGCCGTGCATTCGCTTCCTCGTCATAGCGGCCGGCGAGGACCTCCTGGCGATAGTCATCGAGGTCGCCCTCGAACGCGGTGACGCCGCCGCCGGCAACGAGCCACAGCCGCTCGGCACATGCATCGAGCAAATATCGGTCGTGCGAGACGAGGATGACCGCGCCGGCGTAGGCGTTGATCGCCCCGACGAGAGCTGCGCGCGCGTCGATGTCGAGATGATTGGTCGGCTCGTCGAGAATCACGAGATGCGGCCCGGAATAGGTGGCAAGCCCGAGCAGCAAGCGCGCCTTTTCGCCGCCCGAAAGCTGCGCCACCGCGGTATCGGCGGCTTCACCGGAAAAGCCGAAGCGGCCGAGCTGCGCGCGCACCCGCGCTTCCGGCGCCTCGGGCATGAGCCGGCGCATGTGCGTATAGGGGCTGCCAGAAGGATCGAGTTCGTCGAGCTGGTGCTGCGCGAAATAGCCAATTTGCAGCCGCTCGGCGCGCACGCTCTGTCCGCCCTGCGGCGGGAGGCGCCCGGCGAGCAGCTTCGCCAATGTCGACTTGCCGTTGCCGTTGCGGCCGAGCAGCGCGATGCGATCGTCGCTGTCGACGCGCAAGGTCAGCCGCCGCAGCACGGGTTCGCCGGGAACATAGCCCACCGAAACGCCGTCGAGCGCGATGATGGGGGGTGAGAGGTCCTTTTCCGGGGATGGAATCTCGAGCGACCGCGCCTCGTCTTCCATCAGCGCAGCCTGCGGCTCGAGCTTGGCGAGAAGCTTGAGGCGGGATTGCGCCTGGCGCGCTTTCGTCGCCTTGGCGCGGAAGCGCTCGACGAACGCCATGATGTGGCGCCGCTCCGCCTCACGTTTCTTCGCGAGCTTGGCATCGAGCGCCTGGCGTTCCTCGCGCTGGCGTTCGAACGCCGAATAGCCGCCGCGGTAGAGCGAAAGCCGCCCGCGCTCGAGATGAAGGATGTGATCGACCGCCTGATCGAGCAGGTCGCGATCGTGGCTGATGATGATCACGGTGCGCGGATAGCGCGCGAGATGATCCTGCAGCCACAGTGTGCCTTCGAGGTCGAGATAATTGGTCGGCTCGTCGAGCAGCAACAAATCAGGCTCGGCGAAGAGCGCCGCTGCCAACGCGACGCGCATGCGCCATCCACCGGAAAATTCCGCGCAGGACCGCCTCTGCTCGGCCGAATCAAAACCAAGGCCGGCGAGGATCGCCGACGCCCGCGCCGGCGCGGCGTGAGCCCCGATGTCGGCAAGGCGCGTCTGCACCTCGGCGAGGCGCAAAGGATCGGCTGCGGTCTCGGCTTCCGCCAACAGGCGCGTGCGCTCCTCGTGCGCGGCCAGCACGGTATCGACCAGGCTCTGCGGTCCGTCCGGCGCCTCCTGCGCGAGCCGGCGCACGCTCGCGCGGGCGGCAAGCTCGATCCTGCCGCTCTCGATTGCGATCTCGGCGCCGATGGCACGAAACAGGCTGGTCTTGCCGGCACCATTGCGCCCGACGAGACCGACGCGAGCCCCGCTCGGAATCTGCACACTGGCGCGGTCAACGAGAAGCCGGCCGGCCACCCGCAGGCAAAGCTCGTGGATGGTCAACATGAGGGGGTTCTGACGAAAGCCTTGCTGAGGCGCAACCTGAGGCGAAAAATACCGCGAGGCGGCAAGGCTCAGGCCTTGCGCTGCCAGCGCCCCTCTTCGTCAGCTTGCCAATAAGTGGTGGCAAGGCCCTGTGCTTTCGCTTGCGTCCACCGCGCGCGCGCAGCGGCAAGAGCGTCGGGGTCTTCGCCGTCGAAGAGGAGCACGATGCGTTGGTAATTTGCCGCGTCCCTCGGCACGTCGGCTCCATCGATCAGGAATCTCACCTCGGCGCGGTTCGGATTGTGCTCGCGCGTGGTCAGCAGCACAGGCTGCGACGCCGGGTCCTGCTCGCGATCGGTGCCATGCGGCAGGAATGCATCGTCGCGATAGGTCCACAGATGCGCGTCGAGCGCGTCCACCCGCTCGTCGGAAGACGCTTGCACGACCACCCGCCAGCCGCGCGCAAGGGATTTTTCGAGCAGCGCGGGCAGCACCTTCTCGAGCGGCTGGCGCTGCAGATGATAAAACAGCATCTCCGGCACGGTTGAATCACCGCTCGTAATGATCGGCCACCAGCCGGTCGAGCAGCCGCACTCCCCAGCCGGAGGCCCAGCCGCGATTGATCTCGGTTTGCGGCGAAGAAAAGCCGGTTCCGGCGATGTCGAGATGCGCCCAAGGCGTCTTGTCGACGAATCGCTGGAGGAATTGCGCGGCGGTGATCGCGCCGGCCATGCGGCCGCCAGTGTTCTTCACGTCGGCGAATTTGGAATCGATGAGTTTGTCGTACTCGGCGCTCAACGGCATGCGCCAGACGCGCTCTCCCGTGGCCGTGCCCGCCTTGGCAAGCCGCTCCGACAAACGATCATCGTTCGAGAACAATCCGGCGTGCTCATGCCCGAGCGAGACCACGATCGCGCCGGTGAGAGTCGCAAGGTCGATCATGAACTTCGGCTTGAATCGGCTCTTGACGTACCACAGCACGTCCGCGAGCACGAGGCGGCCCTCGGCGTCCGTGTTGATGATCTCGATCGTCTGACCCGACATCGAGGTGACGATGTCGCTTGGCCGCTGCGCGTTGCCGTCCGGCATGTTTTCGACAAGACCGATGGCACCGACCGCGTTCACAGCGGCCTTACGGCCGGCGAGCGCATGCATCAGGCCGACGACGCAAGCCGCGCCCGCCATGTCGCCTTTCATGTCCTCCATACTGCCGGCGGGCTTGATCGAGATACCGCCGGTGTCGAAGCAAACGCCCTTGCCGACGAAAGCAACCGGCGCCGTACCGCTTTTGCCGCCGTTCCAGCGCATGATCGCAACCCGGCTGGCGTGTCGCGAGCCCTGCCCTACGCCGAGCAAGGCGTTCATGCCGAGCTTCTTCATCGCGCGTTCGTCGAGCACCTCGACGGTGACGCCGAGCTTGCGCAACGCGGCAGCGCGCCGCGCGAATTCCTCGGGAAAGAGCACGTTGGGGGGTTCGTTGACGAGATCGCGCGCCAGGAGCGTGCCGGCCGCGACCGCCTCGCGCTCGCTCCAGGCCTTGCGCGCACCCTGCACGTTGGCCACCGCGAACGTGAAACGCCGCTGTGCCGGAGGCTCCTCGCCGTCCTTGCGCTTGGTCTTGTAGCGATCGAAGGCGTAGGCGCGCAGTTCAACCCCCAGCGCGACGTCGGCCGCCTGCTCGGGCTTTACCGGGCCGCCGGGAAGCTCGAGGACGATCGTCGCCTCGGTGGCGGCTGCCGGGACCCTTCCCATGGCGCCGCCGCCCAGTTTGACGAAATCCTCGAGGTCCGAGGCTTTGCCGACGCCGATCACGATGAGCCGCGAAGCTTTGAGCCCCTGGGGCGCCACAATGTCGAGCGCGGTCCCGTTCTTGCCCTTGAAATTGTCGGCGGCGGCGGCGCGAGCGAAGAGGTCGCCGGTCGGCTTGAGTAGCGCCTGAGTGGCGGACCCGAGGCGCAGGCCGTCATCGGCGAAAATCACCAGGACTCCCCGCGCGGGCGCAGCGATCGAGCCGAATCCTGTGCGCAACCGGTTGGCCATGGCGGTGGAGACCTCGTGCTTGGCTACATTGCGGCGGGACGGTGGCAGGAGAGGCCCAGCGGCCGGGTTCCATACAGCATAGGCTTGCCGGTGGCGAGATCGGCTGCCCGACTCCTGCCATTGATCGGGTTTACAGGATCGTGGCGAATTTCTAGGACTTGATCCGCACCGGGGGGTGCGGCGAGGGGCGCACAGGGGACGGGGGACGCCCAGGCATAATGGGACGGATCGACCGCTACATCTTTCGCACCAGTTTTGGGGCGTTCGCGCTGATTCTCATCAGCCTGACCGCCGTCATCTGGGTCACGCAGGCGTTGCGCGACATCGACCTGATCACGGGACAGGGCCAGACGGTTCTGGTCTTCGTCGGCCTCACCGCCATGATCATTCCCCTCCTGATGCTCGTGATCGCGCCGGTCGCGTTGCTGATAGCGATCGCCTACACGCTCAACAAACTCAACACCGACTCCGAAATCGTCGTCCTGAACGCGGCGGGAATGGCGCCCTGGCGCCTATACCGGCCGTTCCTGGCGGTCGCCGTCGTGGTGGCGCTGCTGGTCGCGGCGCTCGCGTCGTATCTCGCGCCATGGGGGCTGCGCGAACTGCGCGACTGGGGCGCCAAGGTGCGCGCCGACGCCGTGGCCAACATCGTCCAGCCGGGCCGCTTCATCACGATCGAGCCGGGGCTCACTTTCCACTTGCGCGAACGCCGGACCAACGGACAACTGGTCGGCATCTTCATGGACGACCGGCGGGACCCAAAGGAACGCGCCACGATTCTTGCCGAATACGGCGAGATCATCGAAAACAACAACAACAATTTCATGCTTCTCTACAACGGCAGCTTGCAACGGCTGGAAGCGGGCAAGCTCGATCCGACGATCGTGCTATTCGACCGGCACGCGTTCGACCTGTCCCGGTTCAACACCGGCGGCCCGCTGCAACCGACCGTCTACGGCGCGCGCGAACGCTTCTTCAGTGAGTTGCTCAATCCCGATCCGCAGGACCGCCTGGTCCAATCGCAGCCGGGTCAGCTGCAGGCGGAACTGCACGATCGAATAACCGCGCCACTCTACCCGCTTGCATTCGTGACGGTGGCCTTCGCGATCCTGGGCGCGCCGCGGACAAGCCGGCAAAGCCGCGCGTTCTCGCTCGGGTTGGCAGTCGCCGGAATAGCCGCGCTTCGCTTCATCGGCTTCGCCGGCGTCGTCTTTACCGTGCATACTCCGTCCGCCGTGTTCCTCATCTACGCCTCGCTCGCCGTCGCCACCGGGTGGGCAATCGTCGCGATTTCACGCAGCGCCGCGATCGAACCACCGGCCGTGCTCAGTGCGGCGATCAATGCGGTGAGCGAGCGGCTGCTGCGGCGTTTGGCGCCGACGTGATCAGGTGAATGCCATGATCCCGCTCACGCTTGCCCGTTACTTCGCACTGCGCTTCATCGGCGCCACTTTTACCGTGTTCGCCGGCGTATTCGTGCTGGTGGTGCTGGTCGATTACATCGAGCTGACGCGCCGCGCTGCCGACATCAACGTCTCAGCGCTGGTCGTGGCTCAGACATCGCTGTTCCGGGTGCCGCAGGCGACCGAGCGCATGCTGCCCTTCGCGGTGCTGGTGGGCGCAATGGCGTGCTACCTCAACCTGTCGCGCCGGCTCGAGCTGGTGGTGGCCCGGGCGGCAGGCATGTCGGCTTGGCAATTCGTCGCTCCCGCAGTGATCGTTGCGATCCTCATCGGCAGCGTCGTCACCACCGCTTACAACCCGCTCTCGGCGGCATTGCGCGAACGCTCGAAGCGGCTCGAGTCCGAGTTGTTCGGCGAGCGGCCGTCCGGCCCGGTGCAGGTCGGCGGCGGCTTTTGGGTGCGCCAGCGCAGCGCGGACGGTCGCCAAGCGATCATTTATGCCACGTCGAGCCGTGAGCAGGGCGCACGCCTCGACGGGGTGACCATATTTACCTACGACCCGTCAGGGCAGTTCGAGGAGCGAATCGAGGCCCGCACTGCCTCGCTCGAACCCGGTCACTGGCGCCTGGGGCAAGTCCGGCTCTACGGGTCCGGCAAGCCTCCCCGCGACCTCGACTCGTACCTGCTAAGTACAACGTTGACCTCGGAACAGGTCCAGGAAAGCTTTGCAACTCCGGAGACAGTATCCTTCTGGCAATTACCCCTGTACATAAGTAAAGCCGATCAGGCCGGCCTGGGGGCGGCTGGATATAGATTGCAATATCAGCTGCTCCTCGCTCAACCTTTTCTATTGGCCAGCATGGTTTTACTTGCCGCTTCGGTAAGTTTACGTTTTTTTAGATTTGGCGGCGTACCAAAGATGGTTTTAAGTGGCGTGGGAGCCGGGTTTCTGCTTTACATATTGTCGAAAGTGACTGGCGACTTGAGTAAAGCCGAGCTCATGCACCCGGGGGCAGCAGCGTGGGTGCCTGTGCTCTTCGGGGTGGTCACAGGACTTGTCGTCCTGTTGTACCAAGAGGACGGGTGATGGCTTCGACCACCGCTCGCCCAGTGCGCGTGCGTTGGAAATGCCGGAGCGGCACCGTCGCCCCGGGCGTAATTCTTTTGCTCATTTTGGCGGCCTGTTTCGGGCCGCAGGCGGCGCTCGCACAGGGCGGTCCGAGTTTGCAGCCCAACACCGGATTCAACCAGACCTGGGTCGGCGTCCCGAGCCAACCGGCGTCCGTCGGCGTGAACGTCCCAAAGGACCCTAACGCGCAGATGTTGGTCAAAGCCGACGAGCTTCATTACGACTACGCCAACAATCGCGTCACCGCGACGGGCAACGTCCAAATCTACTACAACGGCTCGCGGCTCGAAGCGAACAGCGTCGTCTACGACCAAAAAACAAAGCGGCTGCGCGCCGAGGGCAATGTTTGGCTGCGCGAGGCCGACGGCAAAGTGGTCACCGGCGAGATTCTCGACCTCGATGAGGATTTCCGCGACGGGTTCGTCGATTCGCTCAGGCTCGAGGGGGCCGACAAGACTCGCTTCGCGGCGCCGCGGATGCAGCGCGACACCGACAAGATAACGGTATTCGAGAGCGGCGTTTATACCGCCTGCGAACCATGCGCCGACGATCCGAGCAAGTCGCCGAAATGGCAGATCAAAACCGCACGGATCATCCACGACGACGTGGAAAAGATGATCTATTTCGAGAACGCGCGTCTCGAGTTCTTCGATATACCGGTGTTCTGGTGGCCGTATATGTCGAACCCGGATCCATCGGTGAAGCGCAAGAGCGGCTGGCTGCCTCCGACCTTCAGTTCGAGCGGCCTTTACGGCGTCGCCGTCACGACGCCCTACTACTGGGCGCTCGCCCCCAACTATGACATGACGATCACCCCGACCGTCAGCACGCGGCAGGGCCTGTTGCTGCAAGCGGAATGGCGCCAGCGCTTCACCAACGGCGATTTGAGCATCCACGGGGCCGGAATCCACCAGCTCGATTCGCAGGTGTTTATCGACAAGAACGGCGCCGGCTATCCCGGGGCGATCGACAATCGCGGCAGCCTCGACACCCAAGGCCGATTTGCACTAAGTCCGCAGTGGACCTGGGGCTGGGACGCGATGATCGTCAGCGACAAGACGTTCTTCCAGGATTACGGTCTCAACAAATACCTGCAGATCAACGACTCGTTCCGCAACTTCATCAGCGAAGCCGGCACCTCGCAGGTTTACCTCACCGGCCGCGGCGACCGCAGCTATTTCGACGCGCGCGTGATCTACACTTACGGGCTTTCTCTTGCGGACGTGCAGAGTCAGCTGCCCGTGATCTATCCGGTGATCGACTATGCCTACACCTTCGGACAGCCGGTGTTCGGCGGCGAACTATCCTACAAGGTGAACCTGACCAACCTGAGTCGGCAGTCGGCCGAGTTCGACGCCATCAGCAACAACGCCATCAACAACAATCTATGCAATCCCACGACCGCCGATCCGCGGGCGATTACGCCGGCGAACTGCCTGCTGCGCGGCATCCCCGGAGAATACTCGCGCTTGTCCGCGGAGGTGACATGGAAACGCTCCTTCATCGACCCGATCGGCCAGGTGATCACCCCGTTCGCCTCGCTGCGCGGCGATATCGCCACCGCGACCATCGACAACCAGCCCGGCGTCTCGAACTTCATAGCTCCCGGTCAGGACAACATGGCGCGGGTGATGCCTACGGTGGGCCTGGAATACCGCTATCCGCTCATCAGCGTGGAATCCTGGGGCACGCAGACGATCGAGCCGATCGTGCAGCTCATCGCACGCCCCAATGAAACATTCATCGGCAAGATGCCCAACGAAGACGCGCAGAGCCTCATTTTCGACGACAGCAATCTGTTCAAGGTCGACAAGTTCAGCGGTTGGGACCGTTGGGAAGGCGGCACGCGCGTGAATTACGGGACGCAATATACGGCGCAGTTCAACCAAAGCGGAACAATCAGCGCGCTGGTCGGCCAATCGTATCAGCTGCTCGGGCTCAACTCGTTTGCGGTACCTGATACCGCCAATACCGGAATCGACAGCGGCCTCGAAACCCGCCTCTCGGACTGGGTCGCGCGGCTGGCCTACCAGCCCGACAAAACGTACTCGTTCATCTCGCGCTTCCGGATTTCCGAACAAACCGCCAATGTCGAACGCGCCGAGTTCGAAGCGAAGGGCAACTTTGACCGGTGGTCGGCCAGCGTCATGTACGGCAACTACGCGGCGCAGCCGGACATCGGTTTCCTGACGCGGCGCGACGGCGTATTGGGCACCGCCCAGTTGAAGGTGACGCCGAATTGGTCGGTGCTAACTTCGGCGCGCTACGATCTGACCAACGGCGAGTTCAACCAATACCGCCTCGGCTTCGGCTACATCGACGATTGCATCGCCCTGGGTTTGAACTACATCACCGATTACAGCTACGGATTCTCGGCGACGACGAACACCTCGACCCAGGCCAGCATCAACCACACGGTGATGCTCCAGTTGAGCTTGCGCACATTGGGCGGCACCTCGTTCTCGCAACAGGTTTATTCGACGACCCCGAGCAACTGAGGCGCGTCGATCGGACCCCGCCATGCCGGATATTTCTCTCTCCTCACAGCGGTTGCGTCGCCTCTCGGCGGCGCTCGTTCTCGCCCTCGGGCTTGCGATCGCGACCCATACTGGTGCGCGCGCTCAAACCGTAGTGGTGTTCGTCAATGGCGAACCGATCACGGCGCTCGACATCGATCAGCGGATCAAGCTGACCGAGGTTTCCACCCATAAGGCGCCCTCGCGTCAGGAGGCGCTCGACGAACTGATCGATGAAAAATTGAAGGTCCAGATCGGCAAGCGCTACGGTCTCGACGTGCCGGATAAGGAGATCGAAGCCTCGTTCAGCGCCATGGCGAAGCGCGCAGGCCAGACGTCCAAACAATTCACCGAAGGACTCTCGCACGCAGGCATCAACGTTCCCGCGCTCAAGCGGCGCATCAAGGCGGATATCACCTGGTCGTCGATCATTCGCGGCAAATTTCCCTCGGTGAACGCCGTGGGTGAACGGGACGTACTCACGGCGATGGAGTCGAAAAAAACCGACGAGAAGGACGCGGTCTCCTACCAATACACGCTGCGCGAAATCCTGTTCATCGTGCCGCGCGGGTCGCCGCCCGCCGCATTCGAGGCACGGCGGAAGCAGGCGGATGAATTGCGCCACCGATTCGAAAGCTGCGATCAGGGCGTGCCGTTCGCGCGCGCCCTCACCGACGTGGCCGTGCGCGAACCCGCGCGTCGCACCTCGCTCGACATGGGGGCGCCGCAACGCGCGGTTCTCGATGCCACCCCGATCGGCCATCTCACGCCCCCGGAACAGACCCAGCAAGGCATTGAAATGATCGCGGTGTGCGCGCGTGATAAGACCGGCGGCGACACCGTGGGGATGGCGCAGACGCGCGAAGCCATGGTGGCGGAGCGCTATAACGCGCAAGCCAAGCGTTACCTGGAGCAATTGCGGCGCGAAGCAATCATCGAGACGCCGCACTGAAGTTCTCATGCCGAGACCCTTGGCGCTGACGCTCGGCGAGCCGGCCGGCATCGGCCCCGACATCACGCTCGCTGCCTGGCTGCGCCGCGCCGAGCTTGAGCTTCCGGCTTTCTACGTGGCGGGCGATCCCGGCTTCCTCGAGCGGCTGGCGCGCCGCCTCTCGCTGCCGGTGCCGGTGGCGGCGGTCGAACCCGAAGCGGCGGAGGCGACGTTCCCGCGCGCGCTGCCGGTCGTGACGCTCGATCACCGCGTCAGCGCGGCGCCGGGTCATCCCGATTCGTCGAGCGCGCCGGCCGCCATTGCCTCGATCACCCGCGCCGTCGCCGACACGGTTGCCGGCAAGGCTGGGGCCGTCGTCACCAATCCGGTCGCCAAGTCCGTGCTCTACCGCAACGGCTTCGTCGATCCCGGGCACACGGAATTTCTCGCGCGGCTCGCGCAGGAGGCGACCGGCGAGGCGGCGCGAGCGGTGATGATGCTGTGGTCGCCCGAGTTGGCGGTGGTGCCGGTGACCATCCACCTGCCGCTGCGCGAGGTGCCGGCGCGGCTCACGAGCGACCTCATCGTCGAGACCGGGCGGATCGCCGCCCACGATCTGCGGCGGCGGTTCGCGATCGCGCAGCCGCGGCTCGCAATCGCGGGCCTCAACCCGCACGCGGGGGAGCACGGGACGCTCGGCGACGAAGACCTGACGGTGGTTGCGCCCGCGATCGCGCGGTTGCGTGCCGAGGGCATCGCGGCCACCGGGCCGCTGCCGGCCGACAGCATGTTTCACGCGGCCGCGCGGGCTAACTACGACGTTGCGCTGTGCATGTATCACGATCAGGCGCTGATCCCGATCAAGACCCTGGCGTTTGATCATGCTGTGAACGTGACACTCGGCCTTCCGTTCGTTCGCACGTCACCCGACCACGGCACCGCCTTCGACATCGCGGGCAGCGGGCGCGCGAACCCGTCGAGCCTGGTTGCGGCGCTACGCCTTGCCGCGCGCCTCGCGGCAACGGCATGAATCAAATCGACGACCTCCCGCCGCTGCGCGAGGTGATCCGTCGTCACGGTTTGGCCGCCCGCCGATCGCTCGGGCAGAATTTTCTCCTCGACCTCAACCTCACCGCCCGCATAGCGCGAGCGGCTGGACCGCTCGAAGGTGTCACCGTCATCGAAGTCGGGCCGGGCCCGGGTGGCCTCACCCGCGCCCTCCTGGCGCTCGGTGCAAAGCGCGTGATTGCCGTCGAGCGCGACGAGCGGTGCGTTGCTGCCCTGCACGAACTCGCGGAGCGTTTCGGCGATCGTCTCACCGTCATCGCGGGCGATGCGATGGCCGTCGATTTCTTGCCGCATGTAAACAGCGGGCCCGTGCGGATCGTGGCTAACCTGCCTTACAACATCGCGACCGCCTTGCTGGTGGGCTGGCTCACGATCGAACCTTGGCCGCCCTGGTACGAAATGCTCGTGCTCACGTTCCAGCGCGAAGTCGCGCAACGCATCGTTGCAACCCCGGGCACGAAATCCTACGGGCGGCTCTCGGTGCTCGCCGGCTGGCGGACCACGGCGCAAATGTTATTCGATATCGCGCCGCGGGCATTCGTGCCGGCTCCGCAAGTTACCTCATCGGTGGTCCGGCTGGTGCCGCGGGCGCAACCACTTCCCTGCGACCGCCGCATTCTTGAACGCGTGGTCGAGGCGGCCTTCGGCCAGCGGCGCAAGATGCTGCGGCAGAGCTTGAAATCGCTGGGAGTCGATCCGCTCCCGATGCTCGCGACGGCCGAGATCGATCCCACAGCACGGGCGGAAGACGTTCCGGTCGAGGGCTTCGTCGCCATGGCGCGCGCGCTGGCGGCGGCGCGTGGCGAAGGGTCATAATAGGCCCAGCAAGGGACGCCGGACATGACGCAGTTCATCCGCCAATCGCTCACCGCCTACGCCGCCCCGCTGTGCGAGACCGTTGCCGAGGTGCCGGAGCCCGTCGGCAGCGAAGTCGTCGTGCGGATCCGCCGCTGCGGGGTGTGCCACTCGGACGTTCATCTTCAGGACGGCTATTTCGTCCTCGGCCCCGACAAGCATCTCGACGTGACCGCCGGGCGCAGTCTGCCGTTCACGCTTGGCCACGAGATTGCCGGGGTGGTCGAGCGCGTCGGGCCGCAAGCCCAAGGCGCCGGCGTCGGGCAGGAAGTTGCGGTCTACCCGTGGATCGGCTGTGGGGCGTGCCCGGCCTGTGCGGCGGGCGATGAAAATCTGTGCGTGGCGCCGCGCCACCTCGGAGTCTATGTGGACGGCGGATTTGCCACCCACGTGCGGGTGCCGCACCCGCGTTATTTGCTCGACTATGCTCCGCTGCCGGCGGCGCTCGCGGCGGCCTACATGTGCTCCGGGCTCACCGCCTATGCGGCGCTCAAGCGGCTTAAGCAGCATGCCGCGCGTGGGCCGGCGCTGCTGGTGGGATTGGGCGGCGTCGGCATGATGGGGCTGGCGCTTGCCCGCGCGATCTTTCCGCACCCTCCGATCGTCGCGGAGATCGATCCGGCCAAACGCGAGGCGGCCCTCAAGGCGGGCGCCGCGGGCGCCTACGACCCGGCGGATCCCGGAGCCCGCAAAGCCATCCTTGCCGCGACCGGCGGGGTGTTCGCGGCGTGCGACTTCGTCGGCTCGGATCGCTCGCTCCAATTCGCGCTCGGTGCGCTCGCCAAGGGCGGCAAGATCGTCATCACCGGCCTGATCGGCGGCATGTATTCGACCCCGATCGCGATGTTCCCGCTACGCGCGATGACGATCGAGGGAACCCTCGTCGGCAGGCTCGACGAAGCGCGCGAGATGCTCGACTTGGCGCGCGCCGGCAAAGTTCCGGCGGTACCGATCATCGAACGACCGCTCTCCGCGGCGCAAGCGACGCTCGACGACTTGCGCAACGGCCGCATCGTCGGCCGCGTGGTGCTCACGACGTGAGCCGCCTCAGATTTCCCCCTGCAGCCCGCGCACGAATGTCGATAGACCGGTCTGGCGGTCGCGCTTGAGCCGCTCGGCGGCGAGGATCCCCTGAACGTCGGCGAAGGCCTGGTCGAGATCACGATTGATAACGACGTAATCGTACTCTGCCCAATGGCTCATCTCGTCGACCGCTTTGGCCATGCGGCCCGCGATGATCGCATCGCTATCCTGCGCGCGGGTGTGCAGGCGCCGCTCAAGTTCCTTCATCGACGGGGGGAGCACGAAAACACTGACGAGATCGGAGGGCGCGACTTCGCGCAGCTTCTGCGTTCCTTGCCAATCGATATCGAACAGCACGTCGCGGCCCTGCGCGATCGCCTCATCTACTGGACGACGCGGCGAGCCGTATGAATGGCCGAAAACGTGCGCCCATTCGAGCAAATCGCCACCCCGCTCCATCGCCTCGAAACGCGTGACATCAATGAAGTGATAGTCGCGTCCGTCGACCTCTCCCGCCCGCGGCGGCCGCGTGGTCACCGACACTGACATGACGATCTCACGATGGGCCTTGAGCAGCTTGCGCGACAGCGTGGTCTTCCCGGCACCCGATGGCGAAGAAAGGACCAGCATCATGCCGCGCCGCGCAATCGCGTCCGCTCGCCTGCCCTGCCCCCCTCGGCGCATCGCGGTTTACTCCAGATTCTGAACCTGCTCGCGGAACTGCTCGACCACGCCCTTGAGCTCGAGTCCGATGTTCGTGAGTTCGACATCGTTCGATTTCGAGCACAGCGTATTGGCTTCGCGGTTGAGTTCCTGCGCGAGGAAATCGAGCCGCCGCCCGACCGCCCCGCCCTGCGCCAGCAGCCGATGGCCCTGCGCCACATGCGCGACAAGCCGATCGAGTTCCTCGCGCACGTCAACCTTGGCGGCGATGAGGATCGCCTCCTGATGCAGCCGATCGGCGTCGAAACGGTCCGATGCGTCGAGCAACGTCGCGATCTGCTCGCGCAACCGCTCGCGGATCGCTTCCGGCTTGCGCTCCGGAGCCGCTTCCGCCCGAGCGGTCAGCACGGCGATCTCGTCGAGCCGCTGGGTCAAAACGGTCCCGAGGGCGGCGCCTTCGTGCCGGCGCGTCTCGACAAGGGCCACGACCGCCTGAGCAAATCCAGCCACGAACGCGGCTTCGGCAGCGCGGCGCTCGTCTTCGCTTTCGACTTCGTCGATCACCTCGATCACGCCTTTGAAGCCGAGGATGCCGTCGAGGGTCGCCGGCTCCGCATCGATGCGAGCCGCCACGTCGCGCATGGCCGAGAGCACCGCGGCGAGCACCGGCTCGTTCACGCGCACGACCGGCGCCACGCCTGCGCGATTCGTGGTCAGCGTCGCATAAACCGTCCCGCGGGTAAGCGCCTCCGCGGCGCGCGCGCGGACCGGGACCTCAACCGCATCCCAGCCGGGCGGCAGGCGCAGCCTGACCTCCAGGCCCTTGGCGTTGACGGACTTGAGTTCCCAGGTCCAACGATATGAGCCGTGCGCGCCATCTGCACGCGCAAATCCGGTCATGCTGGAGAGCGCCATGTGCGCGGAAACCCTTGCGCCGCCCGATACACGCAGCGGCGGCCCAACTCGGCGAAATGGGTGGGGACCTTAACGGCGAGCGGCAGAGCTCACAAGATCACTGCGTCCGCTGCTGCGGGGCAAACGCGGGCATCTGCTGGAGCTGCATCGTACGCGGCGCGCCCGGCCGCGCGGCCGCCGGCGGCGCGCTCGACCGAACGCCCGGCTGGGCGTCGGTGCCCTGCTCCTTGGCGTCCTTTTGCTGCTGCGCTTCTATCTGACGCAGGCGGGCGACGCCTTTTTGATGCTGGTCGAGGTTTTCGGAGAAGGCGTGCCCGCCGGTTCCGTCGGCGACGAAATAAAGCTCCTTGGTGCGCGCCGGATTGGCGGCCGCTTCGAGCGAAGCCCGGCCGGGATTGGCGATCGGCCCCGGCGGCAGGCCATCGATCACATAGGTGTTGTAGCGGGTCTTGAGCTCGATATCCGAACGCGTGATCGGCCGGCCGAGGGCGCCCTTTCCGCCGACGATGCCGTAGATGATCGTCGGGTCCGACTGCAGCTTCATGCGCTGTTTGAGGCGATTGACGAATACGGCCGCGACCCGGGTGCGCTCCTCGGGTTTGCTCGTTTCCTTCTCGATGATCGAGGCGAGAATGACGAGTTGATCCGCGTTCTCGACCGGCAGATCGGGCGACCGGCGGTCCCAGATCTCCTGAACCAGCCGACGCTGCTCGTGCTGCATGCGCTGGATTATCTGCTCGCGCGAGGTGCCGCGCGTGAAGTTATAGGTTTCCGGCAGCAGCGAACCTTCCCTGGGAATTTCCTTGATGTTGCCGGTAAGCACGTCGCTTTCCATCAGGCGGGCGACGATCTGTTCCGAAGTGAGCCCTTCCGCAACGGTCACCTGATGCTGAATGACCTTGCCTTCGCTGATCACGTTGATGACGTCGCGCAGGCTCGCCTGCTTGGGAAACAGATACTCGCCGTATTTTAGATCGCCCTGCGCCTTGCGCACCCACACCCCGCCGATGAACACCCACGGCTGATCGATCACGCCCTCGCGCTGCAGCAGGTCGGCGATGTCGCGCACGCCGACCTTTTGCGGGATGTTGACCATCTTGTCTTCAGGAAGCGGGCCCGGCGCCTCGAAGCGCTGCTTTCCCAACATCAGGGCCAGGCCTGCCGCGAAAGCGGCGAGCAGCACGAGCGTGAACAATGCGCTGCCGGCGACCACCACCGGATGGCGCGCGCGGGCGGAGTGACGCTTGGGCTCGGGCACCCGGTCAGGCTCGAGCGCCGCGCGCGGGCTGCGCGGAGTGATACTCCTGGCCTCTACCATGGACCCGTTACCCCGTCCCCGGCTGACGCTGGCATGTCGAAAGTTCGCCGTATCCAGCGCGCCTGCCCTCGCGCTGTTGCGACGAATGCGTTCCCGCCCCGTTGCCCATGCCGGCTCTTGTTCCCCGTGGGCAGGTTCACGTTCAAATATGGCGAAAGGGTGAAGTAGCGCGGGCCTCAAGCATCCGGGCGGCGAAAAACGAGCGATGCATTGGTGCCGCCGAAGCCGAACGAGTTCGACAGCACGACGCGAATCTCGCGCCGGCGCGGCTCGTGCGGCACGAGATCGATCGGCGTCTCAACCGAGGGATTATCGAGATTGATGGTGGGCGGCGCGATCTGGTCGCGCATCGCTAAAATCGAGAAGATCGCCTCGACCGCGCCGGCGGCACCCAAGAGGTGCCCGATGGCCGACTTGGTCGACGACATCGACGTGCGGCCGGCCGCGTTGCCGAGCAGGCGCTGCACCGCGCCGAGTTCGATTTCGTCGCCGAGCGGGGTCGAGGTGCCGTGGGCGTTGATGTAATCGATCTCGTCGGGGGAAATTCCGGCGCGCCGTACCGCCATCTGCATGCAGCGCAGAGCGCCGTTACCGTCCGGCGGCGGCGCGGTGATATGGTAGGCATCCCCCGACAATCCGTAGCCGATCAACTCGGCGAAGATTTTCGCGCCGCGGTGCTTGGCGTGTTCGTATTCTTCGAGCACGACGACTCCCGCTCCCTCGCCGAGAACGAAGCCGTCGCGGTCCCGGTCGTAGGGACGCGAGGCGCGCGTGGGCTCGTCGTTAAACCCGGTCGAGAGCGCGCGGCAGGCGGCAAATCCCGCCATGGAGATTCGGTTCACCGGGGATTCGGTGCCACCCGCCACCATTACGTCCGCATCGCCCAGCGCGATCAGCCGGGACGCATCGCCAATGGCATGGGCGCCGGTCGAGCAGGCGGTCGCGACCGCGTGATTGGGGCCCTTGAGTTTGCAAGCGATCGATACGTAGCCCGACGCCAAATTAATGATGCGGCCGGTCACGAAGAACGGCGACACGCGGCGCGCGCCGCGCTCATGCAGCGTCACGGCGGTTTCGCCGATCCCTTCGACGCCGCCGATTCCCGAGCCGATCATCACTCCGCTCTGGAACTGATCCTCGTCGCTCTCAGGTTTCCATCCGGCGTCGTCGAGGGCTTGGCGGGCAGCGCACACCGCATAGGTGATGAACTTGTCGACTTTGCGCTGCTCTTTCGGCTCCATCCATTGGTCGGGGTTGTAGGTGCCGTTCGTGCCGTCGCCGCGCGGGATCGAGCAGGCGATTTTGCACGGCATGTCGGAGACGTCGAACGCCTCGACCTTGCGCGCGCCGCTTTCGCCGGCAAGGAGCCGTTGCCACGTGGGTTCGACGCCGCAGGCCAGCGGCGTAACCATGCCCATTCCGGTGACGACGACGCGCCTCATGTGCGGCACCTGATCGCGCGGCTTTGCCGGCACGAATGAACCTGCCGAAGACGGAAAGATGGCGCGATCGGGGCCGGCCTGCAACGAGGCCGTGGCACCCTCGACTCTGCCGTGATTGCGGAGCGGCGGCGATCCCGTCCCGGATGTGCATCCTCGGCGGGATTTAACTCTTGGCGTTCTTTTCCAGGAATTTCACCGCGTCCCCCACGGTGAGGATCGTCTCGGCGGCATCATCGGGGATCTCGCAGCCGAACTCCTCCTCGAACGCCATCACCAGTTCGACCGTGTCGAGGCTGTCCGCACCGAGATCGTCGATGAAGCTCGCGTTTTCCGTCACCTTCTCGGCTTCCACTCCGAGATGATCGACCACGATCTTTTTGACCCGCTCGGCAATGTCGCTCATTTCATTCAACCTCGTGCGTTTTGGAAGTGGCTCGGTCGGTGCGGGGCCGAGCCGCTGCGACGTGGCCTCGTCGCGTGGACGATGGCGGGCCGCATCCTGATCGCAGGCACGCCGGGCATGAAGCCGGGCACCCGCTGACTGGTCGCCCCCAGCCGGGCCGGGGACCGGTTAACATACTTCTTTTGCATTGGCCAGCACCGGCGGCGGGCACCTTCGAACGCGTCAGATCATCGCCATCCCGCCGTTGACGTGAAGCGTCTGGCCGGTGACGTAGGCGGCCTCGTTCGAAGCGAGAAACACCGCCGCAGCCGCGACTTCCTCGCCGGTGCCGAGCCGGCGCGCGGGCACCGTCGCCAGAATCGCCTCGCGCTGCTTCTCATTGAGCACGGCCGTCATTGCCGTGCCGACGAAGCCCGGCGCGATGCAGTTGACGGTGACATTGCGCGGGGCGACTTCGTGCGCAAGCGCCTTGGTCATGCCGATCATGCCGGCCTTGGCGGCCGCGTAGTTGCCCTGCCCGGCGTTGCCGGTGACGCCGACGACCGAGGTGATGCCGATGATCCGCCCGAACCGGCGACGCATCATGCCGCGGGCGGCCGCGCGCGCCAGGCGAAAGCCGGCAGTGAGATCGACCGCGATCACCTGGTCCCAATCCTCGTCCTTGAGGCGCACGAAAATATTGTCCCGGGTGATGCCCGCGTTGTTGACGAGAATGTCGAGCTGACCAAGCGCCTGCTCCACGTCGGGCACCAGCTTCTCGACCTGGTCCTTGTCCGCGAGGTCGCACGGGAACACCTGCACGCGATCGGCCAATTCCGCCGCGAGTGCGTCGAGCGCATCGCGACGAGTCCCGGAGATCGCGACGGTTGCGCCTTGGCGGTGGAGCGCCCGGGCGATCGCGCCGCCAATGCCGCCGCTTGCGCCGGTCACGAGCGCGGTCCTGCCGGTGAGATCTAACATGAGTGGCCCTCTCGCCCGCGTACTCAGGCCGCGCGGGCTGCCCTGACGGCGGCGATGTCCTCGGGCGTTCCCACCGCAATGCCGGCCGCGCCGGCGGCGATGCGCTTGACGAGCCCGGACAGCACCCTGCCGGCGCCGACCTCGTAGAACGTCTTCACTCCTGCGTGTGCCATGAAGGCCACGGATTCGCGCCAGCGCACCGTTCCGGTGACTTGCGCAACGAGGCTGCGCACGATCTCGCTCGGTTCCGACACGGGGCGCGCCAGCACGTTGGCGACGACCGGCACCTTCGGCGCGAGCACCTGAGTGGTAGCGAGCGCCTGGGCCATGGCATCCGCGGCGGGCTGCATCAGCGCACAATGAAACGGTGCCGATACGCTGAGCATCATCGCGCGTTTTGCACCCCGTTCCTTGGCGAGTTCGACCGCCCGTTCGACTGCCGGCTTGTCGCCCGAAACGACCACCTGACCGCCGCCGTTATCATTGGCTGCCTGACACACTTGGCCCTGCGCGGCTTCGGCGGCGATCGCCGCGGCCGCCTCGAACTCGAGCCCGAGCAGCGCCGCCATCGCTCCGACGCCGACCGGAACCGCCTGCTGCATGGCGCGCCCGCGAATGCGCACCAGCCGCGCCGCATCGGCCGGCGCGAGTGATCCCGCCGCGACCAGGGCCGAATATTCGCCGAGCGAATGACCTGCGACGAAGGCCGCTTCGCGTGTGACATCGAAGCCGGCTTCGCTCTCGAGCACACGCAGCGCTGCAGATGAAACCGCCAACAGCGCCGGCTGCGCATTTTCGGTGAGCGTGAGAGTCTCCGCGGGACCCTCCCACATGACGGTCGTCAGTTTCTCGCCGAGGGCGGCATCGATTTCATCGAATGCCTGCCGCGCCGCCGGAAAATTTTCGGCGAGAGCCCGGCCCATCCCCACGGCCTGGCTTCCCTGGCCGGGAAACATCAACGCAATCGACATGCCCTACCTCGGAAAGGCCCGGTAAGACACGCCGTTTGCCGTGATGTCAAGGATAGCGGCTGCGCTGGCCGCACCAGGGCTAGGGCGAGGCGCGCGGTGCTGCACCGCATGCCGGCCCCAGATCAACTCCGGGCGACCGCAGACCATCCGGGGACACTACCGCGGCGGCGTGTTCGCAGCCTTCGCCGGCGGCATTGGGCGCTTGGGCGGGAGGGGTACCGGTGCGGCCACCGCCGACGCAGCGGTTTTGCGCGTATCGCTTGCGCCGGCATCGCCGGCACGCACCGCTTGCTCGTCGAACAGCACGGTCTCGGCCGATGCGTCCCAATTCTCGTTGTTGCCGAGGCCGTTCGCCGCCTTGAACTTCCGCAGCGCAACGCGCGCAGCGTTGTCCCACGCTCCCTCGCCCCGACCGCCGTAATATCCAAGGACGGCCAGCCGCTGTTGGATGCGCTGGCCATCGGCACGATTGAGCGGGTTCATGTCGGCGAGCGGCGGCGGCGGATACAGCGTCTCGACCGTGGTGGTCTCATCGTCACGTTGGCCCGCAGGAGCAGGTACCGCCAAGGTGGAGAACAAGCGCGTGGCAGTCTCGGCATCGAAGGCGTCGTTGCCGAGTAGGCTGTTGGCTTTCTTGAAGCGGCGCAGCGCAGCGCGCGAGCCGGTTCCCCAGGTGCCGTCCACCGCAATCGCGTAGCCCAGGTCGCTGAGCCGACGCTGCACGCGCGTCGCCACGTCGGCGCGCATCAGCGTGAGCGACAGAGTCCTCAGCGCAAGTCCGGTGTCACGATCGGGATCTTCGGCCGTGGCCCGCCCTTGCGTGATCAAGAGGGGCAGGCGTTCGACCGCGTCGTTCGCTTGTTCGGGTGTTGCGGCCACGGCGGCCGCCTCGCCGCTATCGAGATCGGCGAAGGCCGGCCGTTGCTGCACGGTCGTCACGATTTTGCGCCGCCAGCCATTCATCAGCGCACGTCCCTCGACCTCCAGCAAGGCGCGGCGCCGGCCGGCTTCAGCGTCGACTACGTTCTTGTCTTCCGCCCGATGGCGAACCTTCGTGCAGCGTACGTTCCAGTCTTCCACCAGCGCGTTGAACACCAGCAGATCGGCTCCCTCAGTGATCGGACCTAACGCCTCGAGGCGAATTTGCTGGAAGGTGCAATAGCGCAGGTTCGCGCGCGTGAACTCGCCCTCACCGTCGCGCAGGGGGCGCTCTTCTGCCGATTGCTCGGCGCCCGTCAGTTGCGTCTGCGCAATCGGAGCACCGTCTTCCGATGACGGTAGCAATCGAGCGAAGTGCCCGGACGCGTAGATGAGAGTCAGCGTCAAGCCGAGTGTCGCTAACGCCAGAGCACCACCGAGCTTGATGCCGGCATTCCTGGAAATCGCGTTCGGTCGCATCCGCAGAATCAGCGCGCCGTGCCGGCGGACGGCATCGAACGCGTGGGCGCTCGCGTTGCGCAAAATAAGAACGCCGCCGCCAAACTGATGGCGAGCTTGCTGCAGGAGCGGCGCGAATGCGCGTATCCGCGTGGAAACGAGCGATCGCAATGTCGCGATGACATCAGGCCGAGGCTGTGCCTGTGCGACGCCCAGCGAAATTCCCGCGATCGCCTGCTGCGCATGGCGGGCGATGTCGTGTGCGGAAGAGAGCGTCTGCGGTTGGGCAAAATCTTGCGCGGAGATTTGCGCGACGATCGACGCGAACAAGTGCGCGAGCGGTTCGCTATTCGGTTCGAGCGTATCGATGCGGCTCGACACGTTGCCCCCTGCCCCGCTTCCCACGCGACCCGCCGAACCTCACGCCGCGAGGATCGGTATCGCCTCCGCTCGTCACAGCGTGTCGATATTCCAACCCGCGTGCGGCTCTTCGATGGCCGCGACGCACACGCTGAACACAGTTCCCGCGCGACACCCGCGGCCCATTGGCCTAGCGGGCATCGGCGAAGAGAGACCTCACAGAAAGAAGGCGAGCAGCCCGGCCAGAGTCGAGCCAGCGATCAGCGTCCACCAATCCCCGATGTCCAACCCGAGCAGACGGCCGTCGGTCGTGACGCGCACACGCATGGCACCCTCTTTATTCTTCGCCGGTTCTTGCTTGCATCATCCGTATAGCAGGCGGGAGGTGATTTGGCTGTTGCGGAGGGGCAACAGTTGATGAAAATCGGCAACATGCTTGGTGTCCGTCGAGCGAATTGGAATCAATTGTCTGGGTCAAAGCGTGATGCTTGGATTCTGGGCCAAGCCGCACCGCCGGCTTGCATTTTCCCTTGCCGACCCTATAACCCCGGCTTCCGCTCGATCCGGTCGGGAGCTGAACGGACGGTCGTGCCGCAATCGGCGGCGCGGCAGGACCTGATGGTCCGGCGTCCCGTGTTCCCGCATCTGACGCATTCGAGCCTTTCCGAAGGGCTCAAATGGCTAGGCGCCGGATCGCGCCGCAGAGAAGGAAAGGCACGCAATCCATGCCGCTATACGAACACGTCTATCTGGCGCGCCAGGACGCGAGCGCGCAGCAGGTCGAAGCGCTTACGGCGCAATACAAAGGCGTCATCGAGCAGATGGGCGGGAAGGTCACCAAGACCGAATATTGGGGCGTGAAGTCCCTCTCCTATCGCATTCGTAAGAACCGCAAGGCGCACATGACGCTGCTAAACGTCGAGGCCCCGGCCACGGCACTGACGGAAATCGAGCGCCAGCAGCGGCTTAACGAAGATGTGCTGCGCTATCTCACCATTCGCGTCGACGCCCACGAGGAAGGCCCTTCGGCGATGATGCGCAAGGCCGACCGGGACCGCGAGCGCGACCGGGATCGCGATGAGCGGCGCGGGTTCGACCGCGGCGAACGAGGCGAGCGCCGGCGTGATCGCGACGGGCGCGGACGCGAAGGGGCCGAAGAAGCCACCGTCGCGGCGGAAGAGGAGTAAGCGAAATGAACTTCTCCCAGATACCGTCGCGCCGGCCATTCTTCCGCCGCCGTAAGACTTGTCCGTTCTCCGGCGCCAACGCGCCGAAGATCGACTACAAGGACGCCAAGCTGCTGCAGCGTTACGTGTCGGAGCGCGGCAAGATCGTGCCGAGCCGCATCACCGCGGTTTCCGCAAAGAAACAGCGCGAATTGTCCCAGGCGATCAAGCGCGCGCGTTTCCTCGGCCTGCTGCCGTTCGTGATTCGGTGATCATATCCCTCCCCGCGCAGCGGGAAGGGTGGCGAGCGAAGCGAGCCGGGTGGGGTCGCGCCGCAAACGCCAATGTTTGTTGCAAGAACCCCCACCCTACCCTCCCCCGCTGCGCGGGGGAGGGATAAAAAAATTCAGAGGTTGGGGTGGGCATCGATCCGCCTCTAACCGCTTAACAAGCGGGACAGCTGAAGATGGTGCAAATGGTTTTGGTGGGCCTTGCCGCGGGCGTTGCGTCCGCCCTGGTCTTCGCCTCGATTGCCTCCGGCTCGGCTCTCTCAATCCCGTTGTACTATCTCGCGCCACTCCCGATTCTCATCGCCGCGATGGGCTGGAGTCACGTCTCGGGCCTGATCGCCGCCGGCGTCGCGGCACTCGGGCTCGGCGCCGCGTTCGGGAGCATGCTGTCCGTCGTTTTCCTGGTCGGGGTTGGCCTGCCGGCGTGGTGGCTCGGCTATCTCGCCTTGCTGGCCCGGCCGGTGACCAATGGCGCCCCCGGCCATCTTGAATGGTATCCGGTCGGCCGACTGGTGATCTGGGCGTCGCTGTTGGGATCGCTGGTCGTGATGGCGGTGATGCTCCGGTTCGGCTTCGACGCCGAAAGCATTCAAACCGGCCTTCAGCGCGCGCTCGAGACTTTGTTTCAGGTACGTGCTGCCGCCGATGGCAGCGCACCGCCGCGGAGTGCCGAGATTGGCGAGTTCGTCGCCTGGCTTACCATTTGGATTCCCCGGATCGCGGCGATCCCGACGATCCTCGCAAGCCTGCTCAATGTCTGGCTCGCGGGCCGGGTCGTGGGCGCATCGGGCCGGCTCAAGCGTCCCTGGCCGGATCTCTCGGCGATTGTCTTTCCGTCGTGGGTTCCGTTCCTGCTTGCCGTCGTCATCGCCGGCACCTTCGCGCCCGGCCTCCTTGGCATGCTGTGCTGGGTGCTGACCGCAAGCCTGCTGACAGCCTATATGTTGCTCGGGTTCGCGGTGCTCCATGCAGGGACGCGCACGCTCGGCGGCCGCGTCTTCATGCTCGCCGGAAGCTACCTCAGCGTGATGCTGCTCGGATGGCCGGCCTTGGCGGTTGCCATCCTCGGGCTTCTCGACTCGGCGCTCGACATCCGCGGGCGCATCGCCCGCAAGCGCGCAAATTCCACCCGTTCCGGATAAGGAGACGAACAATGGAAGTGATCTTGCTGCAACGCATCGGCCGCCTCGGCCAGATGGGCGACGTCGTCCGGGTCAAGGACGGTTTCGCCCGTAATTTTCTGCTTCCCAAAGGTAAGGCGCTCCGCGCCACCAAGGAGAACCGCACCCGCTTCGAGTCGATGAAGACCGAGCTTGAGACACGCAATCTCGCGCAACGCGGCGAGGCGGAAAAAGTCTCC
>Ga0210408_10000335_pt1 | contig 65384 bp, 36 predicted proteins | sample IncBWH4MmetaG_FD_155471 | JGI IMG/M metagenome (GOLD analysis project Ga0210408, IMG submission 155471) | Forest soil microbial communities from Barre Woods Harvard Forest LTER site, Petersham, Massachusetts, United States - Inc-BW-H-4-M | ecosystem: Environmental > Terrestrial > Soil >... | reverse complement strand
ATCCGCTCCAGCGCCATCCGCCGGAACTCCGGCGTGTAATACTTGCCCTCTTTTCTCTTCACTTTGCATTTCCCTTTCCCTGCAAAGTGTAACGTCTCACTCTGTCTCACTTTAGGGGTTCAGTCCACCCAGTTTGTGCCGGCTTCAACCTCATTTGTCCCGACTTCGCCCATGCCGCTTATTTGCTGCCAAAAGCACGATTGGAACATTTTGTTGTAGACGATCACGATTAGGGCAAGAGCAGGCATAAATATAGAAGTATTGTAAATATATTACTAATTTTTGTCAATAGATTCCTTAAATTTAGAGACAAATACAACAAGAAGCCTAGTCGGTAACCGGCAGTCTGGTTCGAGCGATTTTCCTGTACCTTGAGTGCGGCGGAGCAGTTCCTTCGCTACGCTCCAGGATGACATCGATTCTCTCGGCGCTTGCGGTTATTTTCGTCCATAGCTTCGTTTTCCATCACAGCCGGGGGCGGCTGTGCCACACGGTCAGCTATGTCCCCGACCGAACACGAATTTTGCCAGCGGCTAGGCGACGGTGATGAAGGCCGTCGGCAGCGGCTTGGAAGAGATACTGACTATGGATTTGCCACCGTTGGTGCGGAGGCTGATTTCTGCGCGGCCGTTGTAGAGTTGGACAGAGCGCGCGCCTCGCGATGTACCGAGATTGTCGAGCAAGGCGCCGTCGCCGGTAATTCCAAAATGTACAAGGTCGTGAGCATCCAGGCAGAGCACATCGGCTTTGTCCAGCAATCGCGCTTCGAGGGTCACTCTTTGGCTGTCGCGCGACTTCTCGCGAAGTTCGAACCGTGCCGGCTTTTCCCACTTCTGCGCCTGGTATTGAAAACGGATTTCGTCCACAACCGCCCGTCCATTCTTCTGTCCAGAAGCCCGCAGATGATTTTCGCCGGGCTTGAATTTCACCAGCCAACGCAACCCGGCTGCGGGAAAATCCTGGCTGTTGCGCTTCTTCACACCGCTAGAGACGCCATTCAGGAACAACTCCGCAGTTTCGCAATTGGAATAGACTTTGACCAGCTTTTGCTCATCCGGGTCGCCCCAGCGCACAGGCCAGGAGTGGCCGTAGATGTGAATCATAGGCTTCTCGGTCCAGTATGACTGAAAAACGTAATACCCTTCTTTCAGAGTCAGGTCGCGCTCGACGACGCCTTTCTGGTTCACCCGGGGAATAGGGTTATCAGCACGCAGTGGAGTTGCAAAGTCCTTGAATACCCACTGGGCCGAGCCGGAGAGCCACGGCATAGTCTCCTGCTCTTTAAGGTGCCAATCGAACAGATTGCAAACGTAGGTCTCCGACCAGTCGCCATTTGTTGCGGCGCGATCCTGCCCAGAGTTGAGCAGATGGTCGAGATCCTTCGGGTCATTTGCCTGCCCGCTGACTATCTTGGCGAGACATCTGTCCGGATCTTCCGAGTGGCGCAGCGCATGGCTGTCACCACCCCACTCCATGTGGACAAAGTGGTCGACCTTTTCCATCTCCTTTTGGGAACGGTCTTTGTAGTCTGTATATTTTCCCTGATACCATCCGGCCCAGATGGAGGGTGAGTAAACATCCACGATATCCTTGCAAAAGTCGCAGCGCCGGATGGCAGTCTTTCGCAAAGGATCGAGCTTGTGAGCAGTGTCATTCAACTCGGTCATGAATGCCCGGATCTTATTCTTGTCGAATTCCGGAAAATCCCCCGGCCAATCATTTTCGTTCCCCAAGCCCCAAAATATGACTGAAGGATGGTTGTAATGCTGATCGATCATAGCGCACAGCATATTTCGCGCCTGCTGCTTGTATCTTTCACCCCCGAGACCGCCGCGAGACCATGGAATTTCTTCCCAAACCAGAAGGCCGAGCTCGTCACATAGAGCAAGAACTGACCGCGATTGCTGACTATGACCCAAGCGGACAAAATTGGCCCCCAGGGCCTTGATCAACTCCATCTCTTTTCTTACCAGATCATCCGGCATAGCAGCTCCCAGTTGAGCGTGGTCCTCCTGGCGCTGTGTTCCTCGAAGCAGCAAACGCTCCCCATTGAGTTTAAAGGGACCGTGTTTGACAAACTCAAAGTAGCGGAACCCAAAGCGTTCCGTGGCAGCGATAGTTCCATCATTGCCACTCAATCCCAATTCACACCGGTACAGGCTGGGCCTTGATGGAGACCAGAGTTCGGGAATCGTGACTTCAAAGGCCGAAAGTTCGCGCTCACCTTCCCACACCGTAAGCTTGGGCGAAATGTTGTGAATCAATGAACCTTCTGGACTGAAGACACGGACAAAAATTTGAATTTCCTGGCGGAGTGCGCGGGGGTTGTATAGCCTAGCCTTGATGGATATTTTTCCCATCTGTCCCGACTGGACCGCCGCATCAACATGAACCCGTTCGATGGAAATGGGGGGCACGTAGACAAGGTTCACTGGGCGGTAAAGCCCACCATAACAGGAGAAATCGTTTAGGCTGGACGGAATCATCTCCGGATCACGCGAGTTGTCGCAAAGAATGGCGAGCGGCACTTCACCCTTGGCGTCTTGTCGCTTTAGGGTCTTCGCTGCAGCCTCGGTGATGTCGACTACGAACTCATCATATCCCCCGATGTGCTGAGTCACCCTATCAAGATAGACAAAAGTCTCGCTCTTCTGACCTGCACCCTCAAAATGTAAGAGCGTACGGCCATTCGGGAAAGGATTTTCAAGCTTGAGCTTGATCCTGTACCAACCATGGCCTTGGTAGTACGGCTCGTCAGGATCGACAGCATCGCGGCCATTGAAACAGTGTGGAACCAGAACAGGCGTCCAATCGATCTTATTACCCGGATCAGCACGCCAAGCATCCCATGGACCTCCCAGAGAGCCACGATGATATTCCCATCCAGTCACCAACTTGCTGGAAACGTCGCCAACACGGCTGATTGATGCACCTTCAGTTGAGCCGCGCAGCAATGCCGCAGCGGCCGTCAGCGCGGTTGATTTCAGGAAGTCCCGGCGAGTAGTCACTATGGGAGAACTCATACAACTCTGATCGTAAACTTGCTTTCCTGCATCCGTTTCTTTGCTTCGCCTCAACTTGGAATTTACGTATGAGGCTTGCAGAAGATTATCCGATATCTGCATGAAGAAGATTATTGTAACCAGGGGTTTCGCAGACGCACTGGCATTCGTCTGCGCAATTGCCGATGGCACTCAGGCCAGCCAAATAACGAACCGCACAAACAACCATCAGGCTGGATCTTTGAGGCAACTTCAATCGATTTTATAGTACGGCCCGGCACGACTAAAAGTCATGCCTTAATACGCGTCTCGCTTCCTCAAAGAGAGTTTTTCGCAAACTGTCAGGTCTGGGGCTTCCACCAATGGGGCGCCTTCAAACTATTTTTGAAACACGGTTCTACGGGGCAGATGGAAAACACCGATGAACCCCCTCAGCTAACGCGACGACGGGGCGACCGGGCTTGTGATCTGCGGACCGTTGACCTTGGTGGTGTCCATGATCTCGATGCGCGCCCCATCCGGGTCGAGCAAACTCGTTTGGCGCTTTTGGTTCTTGCCTATCTCAATTTCAATTGGGCGAGAATATGCATTCGCACCTGCCCGCGCCTTCAGATCGTCAACAACCTGTTGAACATCTGTGCCTTCGAAGCAGATATGATTTTGCACCTTGCGCTGCGCTGGGGTGGGGGGTGTCCGATAAAGCATAAATTCCACGAAATCTGTACCATCGGGGACCCGCATGTCAATCCAACTGGGCTGCTTGCCATCCTCGCTGCCCCGCCAGGTCTCCTGAAATCCGAGAACCTCCTGGTAGAACTTCATGGCTGGCCCCACCGAGCCGACCACCAATCCAACATGCATAATATGATTCGAGATGGGGGCTGCAGGGGTAAATTTTCCTTTCGACTGGGCTGTCCAGCTATTGGGCTGGTATTGCACGACTTCAATCAGATGTCCATCTGGATCTCTGACCGTAAAGAAAGAGTCTCCAGTCCGTCCCGTATGGAGCGCCTCCAGTACGGCAATTCCTTTGGAAACCAGGTAATCTCTCATGCGAACCACATCGTCCGTGTAAAGGGCAATATGGTTCAGGTGCCCTCCATATTGAAGCCTTTCGGCAAACAACTCGAGGTACTGTTCGTCATTCACTTTTATGAAAGCTATTGAGTCTGTACCATCAGCATTTCTCAATGAAAAAGGCTCGCTAAAGCCCAGGAAATTCTTGTAAAACAGCCGCGCCTTATCCAGGTCGCTAACATCCATAGCCACGTGCGCAATGCCTAGAATACGCGGACGGTCATGACTGGGCTGTGCAGCCAGGAACGAGGCGGTCAGAACGATGGCAAATAACCTCATCAGTTTTCTCCGGATCCTGCCGACCACTGGAAACGCAAAAAAACTGCAAGTGCTGTGCTTGCTTGTTGACGTCATTCGCATTCTCCCTGATCTTTCTGTTGCGCTCGCTACGAACAGGAACCGCATAGCGGAGCAATGGTAACGTTAATGGTCAGAGTTGCTCCTGCTAAATCAAGAAAACCTGTTGCGCTACCCGTTCTGCCGCGATTGTCAGATGCCTGAACAAATACCGGGCCTATTGGCACGGAATTGAAGGAATATGTACCGTCGGGAGCTGTTGTAAGGTTAATAATTGTCCCAGCACCAACCGTCACCGTAACCTGTGCTCCTGCAACTGGATTCCCCAACTCGTCGACTATGGTACCGACCACCGAGCCAATTCCCTGGCGAAGGGTAAGACTTTGATTTACATTCTGCCCGGCAACCACAGTCACCGATGCCGCGGCCCCGCCTAAGGTCTGCGGATCGAATGCCTCGAGACGCGCGACGCCAGTGAAAACCTCAACAAAATCGAAGTTCCCTCCGGAATCAGTGGCGGTCTGGAAGTCGCCAAAAGCAGTGTGCAACGCAACTGTAAGGCCTGGAACAGGCACATTCGCCGTGCTAAACACCGTTCCAGTAACGCTCCCCACAGGCTGCAGAGTAATGTCAGCGGTCGCATCCTGGCCTGCACTGATAAACAGGCTGGCCGTGCCAGTGTTTGGCGGTCCTGCTTGCGCGTTCGGCACTGAAGCGATCAAGGTGTAAAAAGCAGAGGGTAGCCCCACGATCGAGTAGGTACCATCAGCACGGATAGGCACCCTCACAAAAACGGAGTTGCCGTTTGCCTGTATTGATTCGGCCAAAGCCCTTTGCACCTTCACTGGCGATAGCAGCACCGCCGCCGCCTGGCCCTGGATCGCGACTGTTCCCGAAGTCACGATTCCACCATTGGCTTGACGGACTGTCCCCCGCAAGACGCCGAGGTCCGTAAACACGATATTTTGCCGTGTAGTGATGGCGCCAGGCGGGAAGCCCGCCAGAGTGCTGGGTGACTGTAAATTGGTACCGGTGATGGACGCCTGCACGACGAAACCGGACACCGGAACCGGCACAGAGCCCCCTAGATCATTGAATTGCGCGGCAACATTGTAGTTACCATTCAGATCGACATTGAAAAAGCGCGTGCGCGCAAACAGCGGGTTGTTGCTCTGAAACGAAACGGTCGCATCAGCGATGGTGGATGTACCATCTCCTGAAAATACCTGGCCGCTGACCGTACCGTTAAGGGATTCAAGCGGAGCCACAACGCTTATGCCATTGGCGGGCGGGGCGAAGTTCTGGACTGCTGCCAAGTCGGTTGGATCAATTCCCGCCAAGGCCTCCGGAGGCAACTGAACAAGACGCAAGGACGAACTCAGCGCACTCAACCGATTCACCTGGATACTTATGAAATGCATAAGGACAACCTGCCCACCTGCCGGTACCGTGATGTTGTCAAACTCTTCAATGAGGTTGGCCTGCCGGTTCCGGTCATCGGTTGTGAATTGTGCGCTGGTTGCCTGAATAGCGGCGCCAGGTCCATCGAATACGTGCGCGACGGGAGCGAGATTTTCAAAGGTGTTCAGGAATGGGTCGCTATCATTGTCGTCGTCAAGCAAGACCCAATGATCGGACGATACGTCGATTGTTCCTCCGCCACTTGTAGTAGCCACCAGCGATGGTGCAACCGGTCCAAAGAAAACTCCCGGAATCAGCCTAGTCACGTATCGCAAATCGCTGGAAAGCCGCAAACCGATGCTGACAGGGCTAGCGCCTGGATTCTGCAGCACTTCGAGATAGCGAGCGAAATAGCCATCCTTGGGAATAAAGATTTTGCGGGTAATATCGAGACCCGCAATATTGGTTTGCTGGATGTCGAGTTCACGAGGGTTGCTGGCTGTAGTGGCCGTGGCATTTCCGCTGAACCGGATTGGGAATCCACCGGAGATCACATCCAGCCGCAGCGCGCCCTGCGGCAGAGCGCTTAAGATACTGCGAAATTCAGAGTCGATACCATTCTGCAAAGAACCATCGATGGAAACAGTGTAAGGAACTCCGTTGGCGTCAAACAAATCTGTTGGGAGAAGACGCGTCTGTGGAACCAATAGGATCGGGGCACTTGCGGTTGCACCGTCATTTGAAATAACACCCTGGGCCGATCCGGAAAAAGTATTGGAGCCCGTCTGGAGCGTGACTTGCGCGAGAAATGAACCCACAGCAACTTGAGCAACGGTATATACACCGTTGATGTCGGTTAAACCACTTAACGTTTTGCCGGTTGAGTCGATAATGGTAACCAGCACGTTGGAAATACTGGTACAACTCGGAGCACAAAGCTGTACAACGCCACTCACGATCCCGCCTCCCACCAACACCAGGTTCTGGGTGACAACAGAACCCTGGGTAGCTACAGTTACGCTGGCCTGAGCGCGCACAGTTCCATTGCCATCGGTGGCGCGTAGCGTGTAGGAGCCGCTGGGAACTGCGCTGAAGGTAAAACTACCATCGACGCCACTGATCACTGTTTGATTGGTCTGATCCGGGCTGGAGAGGTCCACAGAGATGCCAGCAACCGGCATCACACCGTCCACGGCAAACACAAAACCAGTGATAGTGCCGACTGGCTGCAATTGGAGAGTGACATTGACGCTCTGACCTGCAGCTACGGAACCTGTTATCGACGCTCCAGCGCCCGTTTCCGGATTCGATGCAGTGACGCTAAAGCTTCCAGCGGGAACCTGGCTGAAGGTGAATGTGCCATCGGGTTGACTCACGCCATTGAATGTGCCGCCGAAACTGCTCTGCCCAGTGAGAGTGAGAAGAGCGTTGCCAACAGGAGCCGAAGCGGCGTCAATCACCGTTGCGGTCACGGCGCCGAGACCATTCAAGATGACGTTCACGGTCTGTACTTCATCCTGGGCGCCAAGCGTGACGCTACCCGTCCCCTGGTCACCATTATTGGGATCAGTCGCGGAAATCGAGTAGGTTCCCAGCGGAACAAAGTTGAAAGTGTAAATGCCATTTCCATCAGCTACGGTGACAAAACCACCAGTAAGACTTACTTGGGCATTGCTGACCGGGGTCACACCATCAAAATGGAGAACTGTACCAGTTACCGTAGCCGAGGGTCCCAATACGACATCCGTGGTCACGCGCTGGCCTTCGGCGACGATGTTGCCGCTGGCGTGGCCGCCCAGCCTAAGAGCACTAGAACTTGCGGTAACGTCAAAGCTGCCAATAAAGATGCCCGAAAACGAGTATTGACCATTAGCATCGGTGGTGGTGATGAAATCGCCGCCAAAAATGCTTTTGCTATTTAGAGAGACACTGGCATTCGGTACGGGATTCTGCGATCCATCGCGTACGGTGCCAAGAACCGAGCCTCGGCCTAAATAGAGGATGTCGGCCTGAACTATGCTGCCTGCCTTAGCAATAGCGGCACTCGTTCGTCCACGATCACCAGCACTATCGCTGGCCTCGACGACATAACTGCCGAGCGGAATAAAGTCGAAGACGAATTGACCAGCCCGGTCGCTCGTAGTGAAAGCAAAGGGCACAGGGGACCCCGATAGCCTCAAAACGACGAGATCACCAACGGCCGGCGTTGCCAGCGTGGTCGTGAAGACAGTCCCCTTTATCGTTCCGGATGCAGAGAGCTGGATATTTGCGGTGGTTGCCGAATTGGGACTGAGAAATCCACTGGTTTGGCCTCTCAGCCTGCTCGCTGGGTCAAACGCCGTAACTACATAGTTATTCGGCGAAAAACCGCTAAATCCGTAGACGCCATTCCCGTCAGTGGTCGTTGTGCGGGTCTCGGCCCCAATCGTGATGACTACCTGAGCATTGGTGACCGGACGGTTCTGAAGATCGGTGACGACACCGCTAATGCTGCCATTGCTTTGTCCGAGTTTGATAACTCCAACATTTGTGACACCGTTATCCACTGGTCTTGTGGCTGCAGATTGTCCTTCCTGTATGACATTATTCAGGGCCACCCGGGTGATAACGGTAATCAATCCGATTTGCGAGGGAACATGTTGAATCGAAAAGAAGCCGGTTTTGTCAGTCACTCCTGTGATCAAGCCAAATACCACCACTGACGCGCCTGCTACCGGATTGTTAGAACCGTCTAGTACTCTTCCCTGGACCGTGGTGGTGACGTCCGGCACCAGCGGGTCAAGACCGAGCTTAAGCTCGATTCCGTCGGGGATGCCATCGCCGTCGGTATCGGGATTCAAAGGATTGGTGCCTAACTTAATCTCAAGGCCATCAGGGATACCATCTCCGTCGGTGTCGGCCTTCAATGGGTCGGTATGAAATTTGTTGACCTCGTCGCCGTCCGAGAGGCCATCTCCATCGGTGTCCGGATTATTGGGATCAGTACCCAGCAGGAACTCCTGCAAATTCGTCAGACCATCATGATCGGGATCCGCCCCGGCAACACCCGGATCAGTGGTGCTGAAGCCATGAGCAATTTTCCAACTATCCGGTATGCCGTCGCCCACGGTGCTGACCGGCGTGAGAACATCCACTTGAACCGTCCCAGTTGCGCCTTCGCTGCGCGCTGTGATGAATGCTCTCCCACTGGAAACCGCAGTGACCAAACCGTCAGCGCTGACAGACACAATGCCTGAATTGCTGCTGACATACAGAGTCCCTTGCGTCTGCTTGCTTAAATCTTTGGTAGTCCCATCGGCTAATGTCCCAGTCACGACCAGTTGCGCGGTTTGCCCGACAGTGTCCAAAGTGTTACGGGTAGAAGAGACAGTCACAGCCACCGGAATCGGATCCACCTTCCCAAAGGTGATATCTCGTATCTCGGTCGGAGCAAACGGTACGAGCTTGACCAAGGCCGACTGAGCTCCGAAGATTTTTCCATCCACGTCTTTGCAGGTAAAGCGGACGCGATAGAGCCCGACATCGACCGGAACATTGGGTATGTCGAAACTCCCACCAGGGCTGACCTGAACACTCCTGTTTTGTATGTTTGCCGTGCAGTTTTGATTGAGAACGAAGGTTTCGTTGGGGTCGAGCGGATTGGAGCCACGCAAGAACTCCACTCCATCGGGAACGCCATCGCCATCCGTATCCGGGTTATGGGGATCTGTTCCCAAATGGAACTCCTGAAGATTCGTCAAACCATCGTGGTCTGGGTCTTCATTGGCATCCGAAGGGTCATTCGGGTTGAGGCCATGAGCACGTTCCCAGTCGTCATCCATGCCATCGTGGTCGTTATCAGTAGGGTTCACTGGAATATCAAAAGACGCCACTGCTCCGCCATTGCTGGCGATGATCATCAGGACATAGGGTTCTGTGACAGAACGGAATTTAGAGCTCAAGGCAGGCAATATTTTTATTGCGCCGTCGGGGGTAATGGAAACTATATTTTCAGCAGGAGCAATGTAGATAGTCCCGCTGGAGGCAAGAGTGACATCCGACGTTGTACCATCGGCCCTGGTCCCCTTCACCGTAAGCTGGACTGTGTCTCCAATCTTTGCCGAGGACACGGGAGCGGTTATGGTTAGTCCTGTAAAACTATCGACTGCACAGGCCAAAGAAGAAACCGCGATAGCGCCCAGGAAAAAGAACGCTCGCAACGTACACTTTATCAAAGCGTGGCTCATTGCTTTCCTATATCCAGTCTGTTTCTGACAAAGCTTAAACATCTGCTTGCTATCTGGCATCCTAAGATTTTGCTGAAGCATGTGTAATCTTCAGTTCAATCCAGCCGAACAGATCTCCGTTTCGCGCAAAAATAATGGCTGAACGCCGGTTGTAACGTCCAAGCGATTTCGTCGCGACAATAGTCCCATTTGAATCATCGATGGTGAGAAGGCCGGTCTCCGGGACTCCCTTTCCTCCAAAAACGACATAGGTCGTGCCCGCAGCACGAGAAGTAGGCACAGCTCCGTCTTTCAAGCTGCGGACAGAAAACCGAATGGATTCTCCTTCTCCAAGACTGGTTTTCGACACATCAATCTTTAAGCCCGGACCCGGCCCCTGCATGTGGAGATCAAAGGCCACCGTGCCAGACGAAACACCATCGGTAACAGTGACTGAGGCGCTATCGGAAGGCTGGCCATGGGTACCAATGCAGGTCACCTTTCCTCCCGGCTCCAAAATCAGCGCAGACTCTGAAGTAGTGAAATATTGAATTCGTGGATCGGTAGTAACATCCTGCTGCTTGCCATCCGGCATCTCTTTTGTGACCGTAAGCCGTGCTGATTCTCCAACGCCCAACGCAGTTCGGGTGGCGGCCACGGCGAAGAGCTTGTTTGCCGGCTGCCTGGATTCAACCTCGAAGACCACGGACGCTGCACCTATTTCCGGATCCCCAGGCCGCCCATAGATGATGCCAACTCCTTTCACGCCACCTTCACGTGCCTTATCGAGGACGACCACTCTACCTCCCGGCTCTATGGAAAGCTGAGATGGAGACTCGGGAAAATAGCGGCTCTTGGAATCGTTGGTCACGTCAGAGACTGTTCCATCAGCGTGAATCACTTCTACCTTCAGCTTCACCACCTCGCCCGGCTTGACCCGGACTGCATTTCCTTCCTTGATCACATCACCATTTGCTGAAACCCTGAGCTGCACAGTTGGTTGGACAGCAGTCTTGCCGGGCTGAAAGGCAAAGCCGGGCAAAACATTGCCGCCTAGAAAAGCGACCGCCAATAGAATTGAAACAGCGTTCATGGATTTGCATCCAAGGGCAGCCCCAGATTGCGCCTTCTTGATTGGCAAACTCCGCGAGCCACGTCGCGCATGAATTTGGTGACCGGGAATGTAATTGGTTCAAGCAATGGATCTTCATTCTTGAGACATTGCTTAATGATGTCCTGCAAAGTCTGCCAATCGGCATCCGTGCCACACCCAACTTCCACCATTGCATCTAACAGATCTACCGATATATGGTTCAGAGCCATCAGGGCCGCGCATTCCTGCTTGCGGAAAAGATCGGTGATGGGGATTGCATTGCAGGCAGCAAGCACTAACGGCCAGGCGCCAGTCCTGTTTTTCAAGGCATTCACAAACTTGGGCAGAACCCCATCCAGCCAATCGGGATTCTCCATTTGGTTCTTTTGGCCGCACGACTGCTTGGCGATACACGCCTGAACGTCAGCGAACTCCGTGGTTGGATTAAAAAAGCCTTGAGAGTCATCGGCAATCTGCTGCGCGTCATCCGCCGCATTCTTACAGGGATCTTTCTTAGGATCCGTCTTAGGCCGTGGTGGGGGGCCACTGCCATGCCATCCCGAAACCGTCAAACCAAAACCTGGATCGCAGACGACGACCGATCCATCGTCGCTGACGTGAGCTGTTCCCTCAGTCACAAACTGTTCCACGTCATGATGGAAGCTGAAAACTTCCAGAGCCTGACCGGGCGCTAAACCATCAGTGTTGGGCAAAGTCATCTGGATTGGCGGGTCAAACTTTACACCGGACGGCTGCAGCGTACCTACAAGGCGTGGCGATGTGCCATTGGGAGGAGTCATGGGCACTTTATCGGCATGGACTTGCGAGAGCGTGAGACGGCCCACATGAGAACCGTCTGGAAAAGTCACGGAATGAGCAAACACTCTGTAAGCAACGCCCGGCACATTCTTCATCGTCAGGATTACGTCCTGATCTCCACCCACTACCTGTGAGTTGCTGGTGTCTAGGGCCGGCAGGTAAATAGGACCAGGCAATGTGTTATCAATACCTGGAATGGTGGCCATCTGGAATGACAATGTTGGATAACTGTCAACATCGGTGCTGGTAGAGCCATCGATAAACAGTACAAGGTTCCCCACCGGGGCATTGACAATCGTGAACCGGCCGCTTGCATCCGTAAGTGCTGAAAGATTTGTGCTTTTAACGCTAGCCGTCGCATTGGGGATTGGATTGTTGGCATCATCGAGTACGACACCGCTAATCGTTGTGCCGGAAACAGGTCCGGGGACTACAGCAGAACTAGTGAACACGGCAGCCTGCCCTGGGGTGAGTCCAGAAAACGAGGCGGCTACTACATTGTTGTTGATGCCTACTTGCTGGCCCAACACTACTACGGCAAAGGCCTTGCCATCACTATCAGTGTTTTGGGTGAAAGTAGATTGTCCGGCAACTAAACCACCTCCAGAACGTACGGCAAATGTTACCGGCACGTTGGCCACCGGGTTTCCACCGGCATCCATGACGATTGCCACTAACGGCTCCGGCAAGGGTGTACTCACTGCACCCTTTTGCACCTCACCAGATACAGTGTGTATCTGTGTGGCTGGACCCACAGTACTATCAGCCGAGAACACTACCGATCCCACGAATCCCGGCGCGTTTACCGCCACCTGGTTTATACCCACACCATTGCGGCTGCCGAGTTTGAACTGCACGCTGGCATTGCCATTGAGGTCCGTCTGTACAGTCAGCTTACGTCCCTGGTGCTGCCCTGAAATCAGAGAGCCATCACTTTTGACAACGGAGAAATCAAGAGCCCGATTGGCGATAGGACGACCGAGGGAATCCGCAGCGCGCACTACCAGTGGTTGGGACAAGGCGGTGTTGATGGATGCGATTTGATTATTACCGGAGAGAATCGACAGAGTCTGACCAGCAAGCTGCTGCAAATTTACTTGCACCTGATGCTGGCTCACATTGCCGGCACGATCTGTAGCCACGGCGGTGATGATGTTTGCGCCAGGCACCAACAGGATATTGTGGGCGGCAAAGCTCCGATTGGCCACATCTGCCGTCACACCGTTGACGACGACGGAAACCTGATCGCCGTTGACCGTTCCAGTTACCAGGTCGTTTACATTGCCGGTCACATCGATCTGGGGAGTGCTGACGATTGCGCCGCCAGCGGGGCTGTCAATATGAACTACAGGCGGCGTAGTATCAAGAAACACGCTGGTTGTATCCGAACCTATGCCGCCGTCAGGACTAGTCGCACTGACGGTCAATAGATTCTTGCCTTCTCGGAGAACGACTCCCGAAGCCGTAAAAGTCCCACCGCTAACAGTAGCAGTAACATTGCCTACAGTGACCGTTGCATTCGGATGATCCACAGTGCCCGCCACTGTGATGGGATTGGCCGAGAACAATTGAAGGGGAGCAGGCGCTGTAATCTGGATATTGATCGGGATAGCGCGGACCAATGTGAGGTCCGTACTGACGGTGTTTCCTGCGACATCCGTGCCAGTAATCGTCAAGAGATTGCTACCGCGCAAGAGAGGCACATCACAGGTGAATGTTCCTCCAGTGACGATCCCAGGGCTGCCATTGCAATTCACTCCGCTCACGCCTGAGAGCGAATCTGAAATCACTCCTTGAAGAGTGGCCTGTGCAGAGGCTACAACGAAGTTGTTCGGTGGTGAGGTAATCGCAATATTCGGCGGTGTCTTGTCTATCTTTACAGTCGCGCTAGCTGTGGCGCTATTTCCTGCCTTATCGAATGCAGTACCGCTCGCAGTTTGATTTGTGCCCTCGGTGTTCACCACCTGCGACTGCGGGCAAATCGCAATACCGGAGAGAGCATCAGCGCAGGTAAAGCTCACAGTCACGTCGCTATTGTTCCAACCTGCAGCGTTCGGGCCCGGCGATGCTATAGCAGTAATGGCCGGTGGCGCTTCATCGATGTTGATGGTTGCCGTAGTTGAGCTGCTGTTCCCGGCTCTATCGGTCGCGCTCCCAGTAACGATCTGCCTCGCACCTTCTTTGCTCAGCGTTACCGGGCTCGAACAGGTTGCAATGCCGGAAAGAGCATCCGTACACAGAAAATTCACGATAACGCTGGTGCTGTTCCATCCAAAACTGTTGGCAGCAGGAACGGGAGTTGCAGCAATGCTTGGCGGCGTCTTATCCAGATTAATCGTGACAGAAGCCGTGGCGCTGTTCCCCGCCCGGTCGGTCGCTGTCCCACTTACAACCTGATTGGCTCCTTCATTGCTCACTGTGACGGGCGCCGGACAGAAAGCTACTCCAGATGTCTTGTCAGAACAGGTAAACGTAACCAAGACGTTGGTGTTGTTCCAATTGAAACTGTCAGCAGCAGGACTGCCGACCGCCGAAATTATAGGAAAATCGTTGTCGACACCAATCACAGTAACGGTAATGCCGCTGCCCGGCTTACCCTCAAGTCGCACTGTCAATGTATTGGAAAGCTTGAGCGAAACGGCTCGATCCACGGTCACCGTTTCGGAGTGCTGCTCACGGTCACGCTCGTCTCGATGACCCTCGCGCTCTCCGCGATGCTCCCGGAAGTCGTCTTCATCCAGAACTTGCTTTCCATTCAAGAAAATGACAGGACGAGCATCTTCGTCTGCCACAATATGCAGCGTATATTTAGTGGCCGTGTTCTGGACGGAGAAGTTGTCCGTGAAGACCGATGGCCGTTCATCGCGATCATCATCCCGGTCATGGCCGCGGCCTTCAGGTTCCCTGGCAGGACGCACATATTTCTTGGGGCCGAAAGCATCCCAGGTGCAAACCGGCTTCCCGCACGTCGCGGTAGTTACTGTCGGCGAGGATGGGGTCGCCGCAGATGCACTGCCAGCTCCCATCAATAGCGAGACAAGGGCCAGCAATGCAAACAGCAAAACAAGATGATTCGGTAGACGAAGTGAACGACGCAAATCCTTACCTCGCGTATGTAGAAACCTGCGTTGCGGAAACCGATATCAGGAAAACTTCAGTGTTACTGCTGAGCTATGAACCGTTGGCGGGAGAATTGTGACTTATAACCCGCCTCAATCACATCAATTCATTGCAACGGAGTGGGTTACTTGGGGGAGCACCCGATCTTCACTAACTTGGTTCTGCTTCGTTGGAACGAAATTGTATCCGAAAATTCAGCGGAAGCAAGACATTTCTTGGATTTCGGATCAATGAAGGTTCATTCTGGGAACAGATGTTAAGGAGAGATGAAATTTGTTATTGGATTCCCTTCATTCTCACGATCAGACTAGTTCTATTGAAGATAACCACCCACATTTACATTCTTAGGCGGTCGGACCACATTTTCATGCACGTGATACGGAGACAGTTCGTTCACAAGAAAAGGATTGGCCCTCCAAAAATCCTGGGCGGTCGAAGCCACGGTTGGGTCTTCGCGATGCTCAGCGTAGGCGGCGCCCTCTTTCTGGCCCTGCTCTGCCATACCCAATTTGGGATAAATGATGGAAAGATAGTAGTGGGCGGTAAGATCGTCGGGGTTAATGCTCTCTAATGCTTCAAATTCGCTTCTCGCCAATTCATATTGTCCCTGCAAATAATAGTCATATCCGAGCTCTTGCCGGGCCTGACGTGACCTGGGAAAAGCATTGAGCACCTGCTTTTGCCGGTCGACTGCATCAGCGATCCTTCCCTGGTGACGCAGGATCACTCCTTCGTAATAGAGAGCGCGGGGATTGTCTGGAGTTTTTTGCAGGGCGGTCTTCAAGAGCTGGAGCGCAGGGTCAAACTGCCGCGCCGCCTTGTTGCTCGGCGACAAATTACCCATGCCGTCCGGCAGTTCCCTCTTGTTTTCAATTAGGGTTGAATATTGAGCCAGTGCCTGATTGATATAACCGTCAATATAATCGGGATTCAGTTCGGTAACTTTTCTAAAGGCCTCTTCTGCCGCCCAGTATTGCTGCTGCCCCAATAAGGCAATGCCGTAGTTGTTCCACCGCAACATTGTTAATTTTGGGTCACTGCCGCCTACTGGATTGTTTTCACCAATGTTGAGGCTGACGGATCCGGTCACCACATTTACAACTGGAAATTCCCGCTGGTCCGGAAGAATAAAATTCGTGTATCCACGGCGGAAACGCCGGTAATTGACCTTTGCGGTCAGGGCAATTGGTCCCTTGACATCAGGCGGAATCCGGAAGCGATAGCGGACCAGATCGGAGCGTCCTGAGGGAATGGTGTTGTCATATCCTCTTAACTTAGTCTCCCAGACTTGATGCAAATCCAGCAGTTTGCCTGTCCCCGAAAGCAGGCGATTGGTGTAGCTATGGGCGAGAGGATCCAGGAACCCTTTTTCATCCAATCCGCCACTATGAAAAAAGGCCTGGCCTGAAGCGTCGCTGGCAGTGAACTCCACCCAGCACTCATAAAAATCACGCTGCTCGGGAACCAGGTTGTGCCCGATACCAGCATTTTGGACGAGCACGTTTGCTATAACCGTTTCCCCAGGCTTCAAAGTGACTGCCTGTGCCCCCAATGGAGCAATCAACTGGCGTTTGGGTTGTTCTTTTTCCAGGGCAAACAAATCGACTTTGAGCGCAGTCTTCAAGAACTGCGCAGTTTTCTCCAGTTGCTCCTGATATCCGTAGAAAGCAGGAATGGCAGTATTCGCGCCCAGCCACCGATGCGAGGCCGCCTGCCCGGCTACCCGCGTGTAATCATGCTGAACCCCTTCTGCCGGCATGTGGCAGGTCTGGCAGGTTGAAACACGGTCCTTCTTATAAAAAGGTAACGGCGATTCCTTTGCCCAAGATGAGTTCTGCCACTCGTCATAAACCGCGAACATGCGCAGCCATCGATAACTATTCAGTAACTTGGGGACGGCTGCTTTGTGACAAACCGCACAAAATTCAGAGGTCCGATAAAAAGGGCGCATCACCGCTTTACGATGGAGATCGGGATGAGCAAGGATTGCGTCGTAGGTGGGTAATCCCGGAACCAGCTTTCCTTCAGAGTCCACCATGACGGCCGGGCGGCCCATCACATAGCTGCCGGTACCTGAGGTATTCTGCACCTCTTGTATGGAGTGACAGACAGAACAGGTGATCCCGTCTTCGTCAAATGACCTGTCGATCTTTGAGTCCTTGCTAAGCGCGCCGGTGAACAAAGCGATCGGATTGTGGCAGCCCTCACAGTGGCGGGTGTATTCGATGCCTTTGGCGTCGATCAATAACTGGACATTCTTAAGATAAAACGGGGCGCGAAAGGAATTTGCATGGGCTGACTGCCGCCACTGCACGTGGATGCCTTCATGACACTTGCCGCAGTAGCTCGCGGTTGGAAAATCTTCAGGCGCAACAAATTGTTGGAATACAGCCTCAGCCTGGCTGGGCAAATAGGGTTTGGGGCCGAAGGGCAAGGCATAGGTTTTTACTGCCTCAGGCGCCCCTGTGCCGACCGTCCATACAACGGCAGCCAGCATGAATACCAGAAGCACAATAAACAGATAGATCGTTGACTTGAACTTCGAGATCAACCCTTTTCTTCCTGATCGCTGTGTGGGAAACTGACTGTAGCTCGAATTTCCATCAACTGCAATAGGCTTTATTCATACGACCATGACTCATAAGCTGTATTTTTCTCTGGCGCCTATAGTTTTCACTCTTCTGTCGATGATGTTTCCCGCGAACCTGACCAGTGAGGCCCATACAGCGAGCAACAAATGGGCTGGCTATCTGATTGATATAACCTGCGCCCGGGAGCGGAAGGAGACGGAGCCGGACCTTGGCCAGAAACACACCAGAAAGTGCCTCCAGATGCCGGCATGCGACCGAAGTGGCTTTGGCTTGCTGACCGATAGCAATGAACTGCTCCGCTTTGATGAGACGGGTAATGGCAAAGTTCGGGCCCTTGTCACCAAAACGAATAGAAAAAGCAACCTGCGCGTGATCGTACAGGGCATTGTTGAGAACGGCATTTTAAAAATAAAACACATCGAACTGACGCCCGCAAGCCACAGCCGATGATGACAGCCGGATGAACTCCCTTGCTACTGTTTCGCCTGGATCGAGATGATCTCCACTTCGAAGATGAGCGTGGCATTAGGCCCGATATCGCCGCCTGCACCGCGTTCTCCATAGGCCAACTCAGAAGGAATAAAGAGCTGCCACTTTGAACCTACTGGCATAAGCTGAAGGGCTTCGGTCCAGCCTTTGATGACTCGATTCACGGGAAAGGTCGCTGGTTGACCGCGCTTGTAAGAGCTGTCGAACTCGGTGCCATTGATAAGGGTGCCACGGTAATTACAAACCACGGTGTCACTCACGGCCGGCTTGGGCCCCGTCCCTTCCGTCAGGACTTTATACTGAAGTCCGCTGGGCAGTGTAACCACTCCTTCTTTGCTCTTGTTGGATGCCAGAAATGCTTCACCTTCTTTTTTGTTCGCGTCGGCAGATTGTTTCATTTTCTCTTCCTGTTTGGCCCTAAGACCAGTTTGCAATTGCATGAGTGTGGCGCGTGCTTCCTCTTCGGTCAACAAAGTCTTGCCGCCTGCTAAAGCGTCTTTCAGGCCCTGCAAAACAATATTTGGATCAACCTCGATCGACTGGCTTCGCAAGTTACCTCCCATATTCAATCCAAGAGCGTAGCTGACTTTGTCTTTCTCGTCCTTTAACGTTACGACGGATTGACCCTTCGGCTTAGCTGCCCCGGCCTTGCGAGTCTTCGATGTTTTCGCGGTTTTACCGGTGGTGGAGACTTGGGCTGTGACAGGTGTTGTCTGGAAAGCCATTCCAAATCCCAAAATACATGCCAATGTAATTGCAGATTTTCTCATGATAGTGATTTTCCCATTTGGAGCTGCAAACAGGCAAACAGAGAGTTGACAGCAACAAGCTGCCGCTCGTCACAGGTTCCATTGGATCAGTCAATAGCTGTTCCAGCCGATAGAAGATTGAGTAATTGAGGAATCCAGATTAATTGGGTGATGAAAGCTGAGTCCATCTCCTCAGACATCGTGGTGTTGATCCTGGGCAGAGTCCTCGGATGCATCGTGGCTTTCCGAACTGGAGGAGAATTGAGGAAAGGTGCGGCGCTGCCACAATTCTAAATAAATTACCTATATAAAGGAATTTTATAACTTAATAAACCTTTATATAGGTATAATAGGAGTATGCCAAAAGCAAGTCGCTCTCATAAAGCCTTGCCTGCCATCGCCATCGATCAGTTGCAGAAGCTGGGCCGGGATATTGCCGTCGCCCGCAAGCGACGACGCCTGTCCTTGAGTGAAATGGCCGATCGGATGATGGTCAATATCAAGACAGTGCAACGTCTCGAAAAAGGCAACCCTACGGTAGGCATTGGAATTGTGGCTACGGCGCTATGGGTGTTAGGAATGCACCGACGCATCGGCGATCTGGTTGCGCCCGAAAGCGACCAAACCGGGCTGCAAGAGGAAATCAAGAATCTGCCAAGGGATTTCCGGAAATCAAGAAAGCAAACTGATAAGTTCGATTTCTGAGGGAACGATGCCGACAACCTACGTCTATATCTATCTCAACCAAGGCCCGGTCCCAGCAGGCCTGCTAGAAACCGTCGGGGAAGGCCGGGAGACAACAGCTCGTTTTCGCTACGGACGTCGCTACCTTCAGCGGAAAGACCGGCTCGCAATCGATCCTATCCAATTGCCTCTGCACGATCCTGATGCTGACCGTGAGTACACAGCGCCGGAAGGCTTTGTTCTCTTCAATGGTATCCGCGATGCCGCGCCCGATGGATGGGGCCGCCATTTAATGGATCGCGCCGCTGGTGGACACCCAATGTTTGAATTCGATTATCTGGTGGCAACGAGTGACACTCGTGTTGGCGCGCTGGCTTTTGGCCCCGATTTATCCGGACCGCGCCGCATCGCGCCCTGGCCTGAAGAAGACCTGCACGGTGAGGATCTTGATTTGGCCGACATGCTGGAAGCGGTACGGGAGCTGGATACAGCCCAGGATCTTCCCCCTAAGCATCGCCGCTTTCTGGTGCGCGGCTCATCTCTCGGGGGAGCACGTCCCAAGGCCACTACCACCTACAAGGGCAAACCATGGATCGCGAAGTTCGGCCGGGCCAACGATCGTTATCCCATGTGCCGCGCCGAATACGTCACCATGACACTAGCAGGGCAGGTTGGACTGAATGTGCCGCCTGTACGTCTCGAAAAAGTGCTTGGGCAGGATATTTATCTCGTCAAACGTTTTGACCGTGTGCAGGACGGCGCTGAATACCAGCGTCTGCCGTTCATCTCGGGGCTGACGATTATTGGCGCGCATGAGAGTGAATCACCCAAGCAAAGCTATCGCCGCCTGGCAGAGCAACTGCGGCTCTTCGGGACGGCCCCAGGGAACGATGCGCGTGAGTTGTGGCAGCGAATGGTGTTCAACATTCTTTGTAACAATAACGATGATCATCTTAGAAATCACGGCTTCCTATGGGACGGCAAAGGCTGGCGACTGTCACCCGGCTACGACATTGTCCCGTTTCCTCAAGTTTCCCTGGAGCGAGATCTTGCCATTGGTGTCGGAGCCAACGGGCGCCGGGCAACGTTGCATAACGCCTTGAGTGAGGTTGCAAGCTTTGGCCTTTCACGAGGCGAAGCCGTAGCGATTGCTCAAGCCATGCAGAGAACCGTGAAGGCAAACTGGGAAAAACTCTGCAATAGAACGGGCTTTACCGTCGCCGAAATTGAGAGGCTGCGCACTTGTTTCATCGCTTGCGACGAAAGGATTGATCGAGAAGATGGAGAGTAGTGCGAACAGTTTTGAAATCCAAAAAGCATGAATCAAAACATAATGGGAATTTTTGAGAAGAGAAGATGGAAGCTATGCCGTCCTTCAAGCGGAAATTACAGATCATGTTTGGAGCATGAGCTGGCAAACAAGGCATTCAGGCTATTGCCTGAACACGCCATGCCGGATATCGGGCCAGAATTCCTTCAGCACATTAAATAGGCCGTCGAGGGCGACTTGCGTTGCCCATTTCTGGCCGGTTTTCGTCCATGTACGCTCCTGCCGGGGATAGTAGAGGTCGGAAATACCCGCTGCGGCACCGTTGCCAATAATCTCAGAGAAGTTGAAAGTTTCGCCACCTGAGTCGGTGCGAGTGACGAAGAGCCGGCCGACCGCATAACCCGTGCGTTTGATGAAACCCCCATGGTAGCGAGTATAGTAACGGGGATCCTCATGAGTTGCGTAAGGCACAATAAATTCAGTGAAGTAGTTGCCTACGGCCTGATCAGCAAACGAGTGCCAGAAATAGCGGGCGTAGCCTGCGCCCCCCTGATGGAACTCGGGAGTTTGATTTTTCGCCTGGCTGATTCCTGCCATGAAGCCAACCACCAGGAAAGACGAGTAGTCAAAGCTATCCTCGGTAGCGAGCTTGAACTTATCCTTGAATGAGAGCGGCGGTAACTTCGTGCCCGCGCTGACCGCCCGGTAATTGGGAATGACACCGAGGATGCGCGCTGACTGCTTGCCTTGAGGTTCCGACTCTTGGCGTGGCGATTGAGCCTGCGGCGCGGAAGGCAAAGAGGACGAAGAAGAGGTTGAGCGTCCTGGCTGGTTTTCCTGTGGAACGCCTCGATCAGAAGACTGCGCCAATGATTCTGCCATCAGAACCACTGTCGCGAAGACCATAGCAACTGCTCGGTGCCGCAGCAATAAACCTCTTGCACCTTTCATAACACTCCTGTTTTCGAGACAGACATACCTCAAGGAAGCGGTCTGCCCGTAAGAAAGACATTCACACACCGGAAAAATAATGCAGAAACTCAACCATTTTCAGCAATCCGCTTTCCCGTCTGATCTGAAAGTTTTCTAACCAAGCAACTAGAGTTCCCGACTTTTTCGTATCGGACCAGATGGATTGCGCCACACGATCTCAACATTGACTCAGGTACGTGTTCCCGGTCCTAAGACAGAAAATCCCTCGCTTACAGATGCACGTAGCGGCCTACACGATTCACCCAAAATCGTCTCGAAACCGGCTCAGCGCAGGCGCGATCTTAGGTAAGCGGCGCTGGACTCTCTTTCTTTGGAATCCTTCGCGTTGCCTGCTGAATCCAAATCCGCATGACTAAGCCGAATGCATCTGCTGCTGGAACACTTTCTATTGCAGAAGAACTTATTGTAAACCGCCTCGGTTATGGCGCTATGCGAATTACCGGCGAAGGAGTTTGGGGTGATCCCAAAGACCCGGCAGAGTGCAAGCGTCTTCTGCAACGCCTACCCGACTTGAACGTGAATTTCGTTGATACGGCGGATGCCTATGGTCCTGAGGTCAGTGAAAGCCTGATTGCCGAGGCACTCCATCCCTACCCAAAGAATCTGGTCATTGCTACTAAGGGTGGCTTGACGCGCCAAGGCCCAAACAAATGGGCGATGGTTGGACGCGCGGAGTACCTGCGACAATGCGTTGAGATGAGCTTACGGCGGTTGAAAGTCGAGCGCATCGATCTCTACCAGCTTCATCGCTTTGATCCGAAGGTCCCGGCTGAAGAATCGCTCGGAGAGCTCAAAAAGATGCAGGAAGAAGGCAAGATTCACCAGATTGGACTCTCGGAGGTTACTGTTGCGGAGATTGAACGGGCGCAACAGATCGTGAGAGTGGTGAGCGTTCAGAATAAATACAACATCACTGACCGAGCTTATGAAGATGTGGTGGAGTACTGTACAAAGACCAACCTGGCCTTTATTCCCTGGTTCCCGCTCGCGGCCGGAGTGCTGACCAAACCAGGTGGCGTCCTCGACAGGCTTGCCAAGGCCCACAGAGCCACGACTTCGCAAATCGCAATTGCATGGCTGCTTCGTCGTTCTCCGGTGATGCTGCCGATACCGGGGACATCGCGCGTTAACCATCTAGAAGAGAACGTAGCAGCGGCAGAATTGAAATTGACTCATGAGGAATGGCAATCATTGGAGGAAGCGGCAATCAACGTGGTCTGAACAGAGATCCAAGATTAGCCCGTTATGCTGGCAATTACGAGAATCTTGTTCTCGTTACGATGAGGACATCGTTCATCCGCTTGAGAATTTTGTAATTTAGGGTATTTCGCGATTACATCGGCTTCTTGATCATTCCATCCCGCATGTATCCGGCAAGACCGTTTCGAAGAAAAGCCAACAGTGCTTTCTTTTCCGCTGCCGAGAGATGAAGCGGAACAATGTTCTCGTCGAGGTAGGGATTCTTGTTGCCGCCGCCATCGTAGAATTCGATTACGTCTTCCAGCGTTGCCAGGCTTCCATCGTGCATGTAAGGTCCGCGCCGCCCGACTTCGCGCAGAGTCGGAGTCTTGAATGCGCCTCTATGATACCGCTTACCCGTGATGGTCGCCCGGCCTTCATCCTGCAGGGCACCCTCACTCCAGGCCACGCCCGTGTTATGAAATGCCTCATCCGTGAACTGAGTACCAGAATGGCAGATATAGCACCGCGCCTTGTCGCGAAAAAGGCGTAACCCTTCAAGTTCAAGCTCGCTGAGCATGTCCGGCCATCCGGAAATAAAAAGATCAAAGCTGCTGTTTTCGGAGCGTATCGTGCGTAAATAACTGGCCAGGGCATCGGCCAGTGACTCTCGGGTCAGACCACGGTACGCAGGATCGTGATTGAGGCGTTGCAACACCGACTCGACGGTCGTTCCCATCTCGTCAGGACTGACGATAGGCTGAAGGACCTGCTCTTCCAAGGTCGCGGCGCGCCCATCCCAAAATTGAGAGTCCCCTAACCCGCGGCCCAAAAGGGTCGGCGCATGGCGTTTCCCACGCTGGCCCAACACGCCGACGCTCAGCCGCCGGGTTTCAGAAAATGCATGTGCAGGATCATGGCAACTGGAGCAGGAAAGCCATTCGTCGACCGACAAACGAGTGTCAAAGAATAAACGCTTCCCCAGAGCCACTTTCGACGCGTTCAGAGGATTGGAGGCAGGCACCTTCATCATCCCCTTGTCCCAAGAGGGCGCAGAACCGTACTGCTGCCCGTGCGTCAGCAGGGCACTCAGAAGCGTGATGACGAGAAGCTTTGCCAACAATACACCGAGGTCTGAATGTTTCATCGCTTCTTACCGAGCGTATTGCAACCCCTACTCTATTCTAAAGTCGACTGAGGAGGAGGCCGTCGCTGTTCTGCTCCTTCACTTGGACTCCGACGCTGCGTTCGCGCGTTACCCCTCGTGGTGTACAGGTGTACCGAAGTGTAGCCTCATCTGCACTGCGGCGGATAATGCGCGCACTGCTATTTATAGGATTTGTGCATCTCTACCAAGCCGACAAGCTCTCCATTGGGATGTGATTTAGTAGAAACCTCAACGATACCTTCATAGTTCAAGACCACTTCTGCTATTTTGCTGAAGGCCTCACCGTTGATGGTTTTTGTTAACGGATGTTTGAATTCGCCATCCTTGGAGGCATCGTAAATGGTGAGGAGTGCAGGCACCTTGATGTCTTTTCTGGAATGCTCTGGCCGCAGTTGTATTTTCGAGATATTGTCCAGATTCTGAATGTCAATCTGGATTGTGACGGTTTGGTGATCGAAATCAAAACTAAACTCAGCTTTGCCGGCGCCTGCCGTTTGTATGGCAGGTGATTCGTTCCGCCCGAGAAGGTCGGCAGACCACGTTACAACCTCGGCGCGCGCGCTCGGGTCAGCCTGCTGTCCTGGCATTTGGGAAGAGAAGAACGACGAGACCGCAACGACCAGAACGATGCATCTCAACCGAAGGAGCATTCGATTTTAACCTCTCAGTCCCCTGATTTTTATTCTACAAACACCAGGATTCAGCGGTCAACTTGGTTCAGTCAAGCAAATCTGGAAACAAGAGACATTCTGTGGCAGTCATAGAACCAGCACAAATGGGATGACAGACCTGACGCTGACAGTATATAAATCTCTGCAACTTGCGATCTTAAAGTCTGATGATTATCATGCGAAAAATAATAAGAGGAGTCCTATTTGCCGGCATCGCCGCCAACCTGGGCGGCTTGGCCGTGCAGGCGCAGCCGAAAGTTTCTGTTTGGACGCAGCACAACAACAACTCCCGCACTGGCAGCAACACATCTGAAACGGTGCTGAAGCCTGGCAACATAAATGTACGCGGCTTTGGAAAACTGTTCAGCTATACGCTTGACGATCAGACCTATTCCCAGCCCCTCTATATTCCCGGGCTAACCATGGAAGTTGATGGCCAAGTACATAATGTAGTGTTTGTCACGACCGTGAATAACACAGTTTACGCGTGGGATGCCGACAGCGACGAGGCAAATGGAGGCCGTCCACTGTGGAAAGTGAACCTCACGCCTCCGCAGCCTGCCCGTGTTCCAAGCGCAGACGACATGTCTGCCCTGGGGGCTTGTGGCTATCACTATCATGACTTTGCCGGAAATATGGGCATGGTGGGCACGCCCGTGATCGATACCGACTCAAACACTCTCTATGTGGTCTCTCATATCATCACTGGCGACAAACATGTTCAGCGGCTGCACGCGCTTGATATTACCAACGGCAAGGAGAAGTTGAAAGCCAGGGAAATTGAAGCAAAAATTAAAACAATATATGGGAATGTGGAATTCAATCCCCTGTTAAATAATCAAAGGCCTGCTTTGGCCCTTGTCAAAGGCGTGATCTACATAGGGTGGTCTTCTTATTGTGATTGGGGGCCTTACCACGGCTGGCTGATGGGCTATAGGACTTCCGATCTTTCCCAGGTAACCGCCTGGAGCACCACCGCAACAGGGCAAGAAGGCGGGATTTGGCAGTCGGGCCAAGGAGTGATGGCTGACGACAAAGGAAACCTCTATGTTGTTACCGGCAACGGAACCTCAAAAGGAGAAAACTACTCGGAGAGCGTTGTTGAGCTAACCCCGGATAGAGGAGCGTTGCAGGTTTCAAGTTTCTTCACCCCCAACAACTGGGCGTTCCTCAATCAAAAAGATCTCGACTTCGGTTCGGCAGGGGTGATCCCAATTCCCGACACAACTCTGATCGCCGGCGGAGGTAAAGAAGGAATGTTTTACCTGATCGACGCCAGCAGCCGCTTTCGCCAGTTGAAATTGCTTCAAGAGTTCCAGGCGGTATGGCCGTCTCCAGGTACGGCTACCATGCACATCCACGGTTCGCCTGTTTATTATGAGGCTAAATCTGAGACTAAGTCTGAGACTAAAGCTGAGGCAAAATCTGAGACTAGCTCCGAAACTAAATCCGACAAGTATATTTATCTCTGGGGCGAAAACGACTTCTTGCGTGCCTTCAAGTTCATCAACACCGACGGGTCTCCTCACTTAAAATCAACCGCAGTGGCGGTAAGCAGCATGAGAGCGCCACAAATCCTTGCGCCCACTCCACCAGGTGAAACGCCCAAAGGCGGCATGCCCGGCGGATTTCTGTCGATCTCTTCCAATGGAAAAGAGGACGGCATTATATGGGCACTAACGGTCTACGCCTGCAACGCGAACCAGCACGTAGAACCGGGCATTCTATACGCATTCGATGCTTCAGATTTCCTGGGCAAAAATGACGTAACTGCTCAATTGAAAGAGCTTTGGAATAGCAAGGAGTATGCAGTGCGTGATGATGTTGGATATTTCGCCAAGTTCACCTATCCAACCGTCGCCAACGGCAAGGTCTATGTAGCAGGCTGGGGAACAGTCCCGCCGCATGAATGGGACAAGTGCGCTCCACAGGTTGTACCTTCTGACCGGGGAGAGCTCAATGTATACGGACTGCTTCCATCTCCTTTGAGCGCCAAATGAAACTTCTTCGACAACAACGTCCCTGGCTGACCTGGCGCCGGGCATGGCCGGCTTTGATTGCTGCAACTACCTTATTCATCCCGTTGCTCATGTCCCAATCGGCTGCCGTTGTCCAGAGAGGAGGGAGTAGTGCGCCCAGATATGAAGTTTCAGATTTGGGTCCAATCCCAATGCTCGCGTCGGATGTTGTTCCAGGGCTCAATTCATTGGGTGACACTGTAATCTGGCGCCAGGATGAATCGCTGGCTTTCGCGCCCATTCTAATAAGCGGCCATCAGCAGATGCCTCTCAAAATTCCCCAAGGTTACCAAAACGGTTTCGCCTATTCGCTCAATAACAAAAGGAACGCTGTAGGGTGGGCGAATACCACTCTGAATCCAGTAGATAGTTTTTCCGTAACCCATGCCTTTCTGTTTGCCCATGACCAAGCCAGTGATTTGGGTACCCTGGGTGGCAGGTGGAGCCGGGCTTATGCAATTAACAACCGGGACATGATCGTCGGCATTTCGGAACTGGCGAATGAGCAACAGCGGGCCTTCTGGTATGTCGATGGTAAAATGTCGCCGTTGGCGCCACTCCCCGGCGGCCAATCCAGTGTTGCTTTTGCCGTCAATGACAAAGGAACCGTGGCCGGCGGCTCCGAAGTGGCACATACGAATTCAGCGAAGGTGGTAGTCCACGCTGTGTTGTGGCGGAACAGCGTCCCCACGGACATGGGGGTGCTGCAGCCGAGTGGGAACAGCGTGGCACATGCCATAAACAATCATGATGAGGCCGTGGGAACAGCGGACGGGTTGGCGGGAAAAACGGTGTTCCTCTACCGCAATGGACGGATGTTGGATCTTGGTATTCAACGAGGTCGCGCCTTCGCCATCAATGACAAGCAGCAAATTGTGGGCACGCAGCAGGTCGGCGAAGACCGCCATCCCCATTCGCTGGGTTTCCTGTGGGATCACGGGAACTTCTATGACCTCAGCAACTGCCTGCCTAAAGGCAGTCCCTATCAAATCCAAGAGGCCTTTCGTATCAACGATGCTGGTCAGATCTTAGGTACTGGTGTCTTTGCGGACCAACTTCACGCTCTACTCTTGACGCCAGTCAACTGAAGATTTGGGTCGGGTGTAATTAAAAGTGCGAGTCACTGTGCGCCGATTGCGACTAGCCGGGATGTCCTCAACGGCTGTCTTCCATTGTCTTGGTTATCCCACCCAGACCGTAACTACCGGTAGGCCTGAGCCAATATGGTTAGCTTAAGGCGTTGCAGAGCCTTTGCGGTCCATGACTAGACGCGAGGTCCCTCCGCTCTAAACCAGTGAAATAACATATTTCAGTGGGACTCCCGAGGCACGCCGGAGCCGCTCCTGCCCACAAGAAAATCCAGGTCAGCGCCCCGATCGGCCTGCAATACATGATCATGATAGAGCTGGTAATAACCTCTCTCAAATGAGGGGTGGGGTGGTTTCCACTCCGCGCGACGCCGTTCGATCTCCGCATCAGCGACATCCAGATGAAGCCGGCGAGCGGCAACATCCAGTTCAATCATGTCTCCAGTCCGGACGAGCCCCAACACTCCACCGGCGGCCGCCTCCGGTGAAACATGCAACACTACCGTGCCGTAAGCCGTGCCGCTCATGCGGGCGTCGGAGATGCGTACCATGTCTTTCACACCTCTCTGAAGAAACCTGGCGGGCAAAGGCATGTTGCCCACCTCCGGCATTCCAGGGTAGCCGCGCGGGCCACAATTCTTGAGGACCATGATGCAAGTGGGGTCCATCTCAAGCTCAAGCCCCGGATCATCAACCCGGGCGTGAAAATCCTCGATATTCTCAAATGCTACTGCTCGCCCTCGATGCCTCATCAGTTCTGGCGTGGCCGCTGAAGGCTTGATCACCGCGCCGTTCGGACACAGATTGCCGCGCAGCACAGCAATCCCACTGTTTGGCTTCAAGGGTTCAGCAAATGGCTTAACTACATCATGGTTATAGCAGGGCGCTTCGGCCACATTCTCGCCTATAGTCTTGCCATTCACCGTCAGTGCATCGCGATGAATCAGGCTGCCCAGCTCGCGGACCACGGCCGGCAATCCCCCTGCATAATAGAAATCCTCCATCAGATACTGGCCGGAGGGCATCAGGTTCACCAGGCATGGAACATCACGGCCCAGAACGTCCCAATCCTGCAAGGTAAGGTCAACGCCTACGCGTCCGGCTATGGCCAGCAAGTGAATCACTGCATTGGTCGAGCCTCCAATGGCGGCCACTACCCGAATAGCATTTTCAAACGCTTGGCGAGTCAGGATCTTCGACATCTTCATGTCCTCGCGCACCATCTCCACAATGCGTCGTCCAGCCATGTGCGCCAGCATGTAGCGACGGGAATCAGCCGCTGGAATGGCGGCGTTCATCGGCAACCCTATTCCCAATGACTCGACCACACATGCCATAGTCGATGCCGTACCCATCGTCATACAATGGCCGGCAGAGCGGCTCATGCAGAATTCCGCTTCGTGAAATTCAGACATCTGCATCGCGCCACGGCGCACATCTTCGCTGAACTTCCAGACATCAGTGCCGGATCCAATGTCTCGTCCACGAAATTTTCCATTGAGCATGGGGCCGCCGGACAGCATGATGGCGGGCAGGTCGCAACTGGCAGCGCCCATCAATAAAGCAGGCGTGGTCTTATCGCAACCGGCAAGCAGCACCACGCCATCCAGAGGATTCGCGCGAATGGATTCTTCCACGTCCATACTGACCAGATTGCGGAAGAGCATGGTGGTCGGACGCATCAGGGTTTCGCCCAATGACATGACCGGAAACTCCAGAGGAAATCCCCCAGCCTCATAGACTCCACGCTTCACATACTCTGCAATCCTGCGAAAGTGCGCATTGCAGGGCGTCAACTCTGACCAGGTGTTACAAATACCGATGACCGGACGGCCGTCGAACAGGTGGTCCGGCAATCCCTGATTTTTCATCCAACTGCGATGAATGAAGCCGTCTCGATCAAGCAAGCCAAACCATGCCGAACTGCGCAACTTCATAGATGCAGGCCCTCCACTGGTAAATTCATTTGCTGCAACCACTCTATAACGAGGTTTCCACTGCCTGGCGTTATCGCCCTTCGCCAATCCGAATTGACAGCACCAAGCCGGCCGCGGTTGCGGCGGACAGAGAAAGACAAATTACGCCTGCTGAAAACGAATGCGCGGCCCTGTTCAGGTATCCTACGATGTAAGGGCCGGCAAATCCTCCCAGGTTTCCAATTGAATTGATCATGCCTATGGAGGCGGCCGCCGCCGTTCCTGTGAGAAAGCTGGAAGGCAATGGCCAGAAACCAGGAAGATAACCGTACATTCCAACCGCCGCTACACAAAACATCGATATAGCCAGGACCGGGACGCTTTGCGAGACCACACCCAGCGCCAGCCCAATCCCGGCGATGATCATGGAGAATGCTGCGTGCCACCGTCTTTCTCCAGTCCGGTCAGACGACCATCCAACGAGCAATATCGCTCCCAGTCCCACACAGTAGGGTAAAGCAGAGACCAATGAGACAGACAGATTGGAAAATCCCGAAAGTCTCTTGACTATGGTCGGCATCCAGAAGGTAAAACCATAAACCGTAGCTGCCATGAAAAAGTAGGCCAGCGTCAGCAGGACCACTCGCCGCTCGCCCAGTGCCTGCCATACGCCGGAAGGACGGGTCTCCTGCTTCTCGCGCCTTTCTCGTTCCAGTTCCGATGTGATCCACTTGCGTTCGTCCTCGGCCAGCCACCTGGCCTGGTGTGGCCAATCGGTAAGATACACGAGTGTGATTACTCCCAGGATCACGGCCGGAATACCTTCCAGAATGAACAACCAGCGCCAACCCGCTTTTCCCAACCAATGTATGCCGAGCAGCAAACCTGAAATAGGCGAGCCAATGATATTGGAGACGGGCTGTGCCGCCATAAACAACGCCATCGCCTTGGCCCGGTCTTGGTAGCGAAACCAGTGGCTCAGATAGACGACAATTCCTGGAAAGAATCCGGCTTCAGCGGCTCCTAATAGAAAACGAATCCAATAAAACTGCGTTGCCGTCTGCACAAAGCCGGCAAGGATGGCCACGATACCCCATGAGATCATGATGCGCGCAATCCATGCACGGGCGCTCCATCGCTCAACCAGGATGGCTCCAGGAATCTCCAGCAGAAAATAGCCAGCAAAGAATATGCCTGCTCCAAAGCCATAGACCTCCGGGCTGAAGTTCAAGGCCTTGGTCATTTCCAGCGCGGCATAGCTGACGTTGACCCGATCCAGGTAAGCGACAATGTAGAGAATGAATAGATAAGGGAGAATGCGTCGCGTGATGTGCCGGTGGGCCCGGCGCGCTACCGGAGCCTCAAGTACGCTCGGGTGCTCATGCTTGCATTTAACTTCCTGGGGCTCGAACAATATCCGCACTCCTCTGTCTGCGCAACTTACCTGATTGAAGAAACAGTCCCGCAGCGCGTCTCACAAAGCGGAATTTACAAGGAAACGAAGGACTTCACGCCTCCAAAGTAACACGATTGATGTAACATGCCTCTGCTTTCATTTTCAAAAGTGAACTCTGTTTTGCAAAGACTTGTTGATCAATCAGGAGCACTTAGGAAATGCGTTACCTCTTTTGGGCCTTGGCAATAACAGCATGTGTAGCACTCGCGCCGACAACTCTGGCGGGAGCAACTAAGCCGCTGGAAATCTATTTCATTGATGTGGAAGGCGGGCAAGCCACATTAATCGTCGATCCGGGCGGCCCAGCTCTTCTCGTTGATACCGGCTGGGCCGGTTTTGACGGCAGAGATGCCGGACGCATCATATCTGCGGCCAGGGCGGCGGGCCTGAAGCAGATCGATTACGTCCTGATTACCCATTACCATGGCGACCACGTTGGCGGAGTCCCGGCGCTTGCCCGGCAAATCAAGATCGGCACGTTTGTGGACCATGGGCCCAACATGGAGGACTCTGATGACTCACGAAAGCTATATGCCGATTACCAGAAAGCAATCGGACAGAGCAAACATCTGGTTGTGAAGCCGGGAGACCGGCTGCCATTCAAGGGCATCAAGGTGCAGATCTTGACCGCAGCCGGCGAGCATATTGGCTCGCCCCTGCCCGGTGCAAACCAGCCCAATCCCGTTTGTGCTTACGAGCCGGATGCCGCGGCCGATGTCACCGAAAACGCGCGCTCGCTGGGAATACTGATTACCTACGGTAAATTCCGGTTCATTGATCTCGGCGACTTGACAAAAAGAAAGGAGAGGGAGCTGGCGTGTCCGAATAACCTGGTCGGAACTGTCGACCTCTACCTCACGACCCATCACGGGCTCTATCAGTCCAATGCAAGGGCCCTTGTGGAAGCGCTCCATCCCCGCGTAGCAATTATGAATAACGGTCCGCACAAAGGCGGCAGCAGAGAAGCCTGGGAGGCAATTCACAATTCGCCCGGGCTGGAAGACCTGTGGCAGCTACATTACGCGCTGGATTCTGACAAAGAACATAACGTTCCAGAGCTGTTGATCGCTAATCCCGCCGAAAACTGCGAGGCAGCTACATCAAGCTCATAGCAGAGCAGGATGGCAGCTTTACCGTTTCCAATTCCAGAAACGACTACAAGAAGACATACTCAAAACCGACGCACGCATCGGCCCGTTGAAGGGTGACCGGGCCTTGAAGTACTCCGCCATTTTTGAGTTCTCAACTTTGCGGGCAAGGCCCCGTACCGGCGAACATGGCTGAGCCAGTTATTTCCAGGGTAATCATGCCTGAGCCTCAGGGCTTTCGCGGAGTCCACCGGCTGGGGCCATCTGCCGCGCTTTTCCTTTGTTTTGGAAGCTGAAGAGCGACTTGGCGTGTGCTCTTCAGTGGAGCGGCAGACTACTGCTGCCAGCTGCTCTACCCTGAGCCCGGTGCGCAGGCGCAGCTCATGCACCGCGCTCGTGTTTCGTCTGGCAGTCCCTTCCGAGCGGGCTTCGCATGCGACCTGTAATTTGCGAGCTATTGAATCTTGCCCGTCGTGGTGATCGAAACTGGTTTTATGCCGGTTGCAAATGGGCTGCCAGAAACCGGCGTCGGCACTCCGGACACCGGATCCAGAGAAAACCCCGATACCGTATTGTCGTTTCCATTGACCACATAAAGGAATCGACCTGAGATGTCTACCGTCGCTGAAACAGGATTCGCTCCAGACGGGACTGATGATCCCGGAATCGCCACGAGGCGTCCTGACGCCGGGTCTATGGCATACGTCAGGACACTGCTGGCGGCAGAATCGACTACGTATACGAACCCTGCTGCAGGCGTCGCTGCAATAGAACTTGGACTCTGACCTGTTGGGAAAGGCGACCCGGTCACCGGATTTAATCTACCCGTAGTCCTGTCAATCACAAACGCAGAAACCGTGCCATCGCCCTTATTGGCGACATATGCGAACCTTCCCGAGGGATCAATCGCCATCGATTGAGGAGCCTTGCCAACACCTCCACTTGCGACAGGAATCAACACGCCAGTTGTAGAAGAAATCGTGTAGGACGAGACGCTGCCGGCAGTGCATTGAGCATCTGAGCACGAGTTCACCACGTATAAGAACAAGCCGGTGGAGTCGATCGCCACAGACTGCGGGCTTAAACCAGTCGTGAAGGGCGATCCGGAGATCGGAGTCAGAGCGCCACTTGCCGGGTCAATCGCGTAGGCCGACAAGGTGTTGTCAGTTTTATTCACAACGTAGGCGAATCGTCTGGCAGGATCGACGGCTACTCCAAGCGGGCTGGTCCCTGCCAAGAACGGTGATCCCGGTACGTTGCTCAACACTCCGGTAGTGGGATCGAAACCAAACGCGGAAACACTGCCTGTTGTAGCCAAGCACGATAGATCTGAGCAGTTGTTCGCAACGTACAGGAACCGACTCAACGGGTTCGCCACTATGCTTGCTGGGGAGAATCCCTCGGCAAACGGCGAGCCAGTGATGGCTGTGAGTGCACCCGTGACCGGATCAATTGTATATCCTGAGACATTATTGGAGCCGTTTGGCGCACCAGCGTTGGCTACATAGGCAAATTGTGGAGTGTAGCTGACGGGGGCCGTACCTTTGGTGATCGCCATCGCGTTCTGATTCGTAAGACCATTTGGCGCTCGCTGGGGAACACTGCCCAGACCCGTTAAGCCACCGGTGTTCGGATCAATGCCGTAGATTGAGACACTCTTGTCGTGATTGTTTTCATTTACCACATAAGCAAAACGGCCTGATGGATCTACTGTGACGGAAACCGGAAAATTTCCTGCTGCATACGGCGATCCGGAAACTTCCGCAAGGTTGCCGCTTGCGGCGTCAATACTGAAAGCCGAAACATTATGTCCATTTTGATTGGCCACATACACGAATTTTCCTGCCGGGTCGGTCGTCATCGACACTGGTCTAGCACCAGTCCGGAATGAGCCACTGAGTTGCGTCAGCGAGCCGGTTGCTGCGTCAAGCGCGAATGCCGAAATATTGCTGTTTCCCTCATTCGCCACGTAGACGAACTTCGACTGACCATCCACAGCCACCGCAATTGGGCCGCTGCCAGTATTGACGCCGGGAACCTCGGTCAAGTCGCCAGTCTGCCGATTGACCATATATACGCCCATCTGGGCTGTGCCAGTCTCTGCGACGAAGACGAACTTACCGGCGGGATCCATCGTAATCGCTTGAGGACTCTCGGTAGGAGCACCGCTGCCGCCGACAAAGGGCGAGTTCGGAGTGGAAGTCAGAGCTCCGGTATTCGCATCAATACTGAATGCAGAGATGCTGCTGGATCCTCTATTAGCGACATACAGGAAAGCACCCAGAGGATCCACTACGAGAGATTTCGGGTCCACACCTGTGGCAAACGGAGACCCCGGAACCGGAGTCAGGTTGCCGTTGGCCGCGATGGTGAATGCCAAGACGCTTTTATTCCTGTCGTTGGTCACATAAGCAAACTTCCCTGCCGGATCGAGAGCAATTGCCGCTCCCGCGTTTACGCTGTTGAGCACGTAGCCATTGGACCTTAGCTGTCCGGTACTGGGATTGACGGTATCGATGGAAATCGTGCCGTCTGTGTTCGCTATGTAGGCAAAACCTGGGAAAACCGTCCCGGTTGCCGAGCTAACAATAATTGCTGCCGATCCGGTCACCGGAGGCGACCCTGGAGTAGTCTGCAACGTTGCGATGATCTGCGCAGTACCGGCGTTTACACCCGTCGCCAGACCCTGGCTCCCTGTTGTATTGCTGACCGTCGCCACCTGCGGATCGGATGAACTCCAGGTCACTTGGCCGGTCACATCCTGTTTCCTGCCGTCGATAAAAGTAATGATAACTGTGAACGGCTGCGTAGCTCCCGTCTGAACAGGAGCAGCAACAGGTGTCACGGTCAGTGTTGGAGATTGGACAGCTAGGTTCGTGGACGTCGTCAGCGGTTGGCTCCCATATGTCGCACCAATCACGGTCGTGCCGCTTCCTACTGCGCTCGCCAGGCCTTGCGTCCCGGTCGCGTTACTAATCGTAGCCACTACCGAATTAGAAGAACTCCAGATCGCATGAGTGGTCACATCCTGCTTGCTGCCATCGCCGAATGTAATCGTTGCTGTAAATTGCTGTGTCGATCCGGTCTGCACCAGAGGTGAAGCCGGCGTCACTGCGATGGAGCTCGGCCCAGTATTCAGGAACACATCGACTGTGATGTGTTCTCCCGGCAGGTCAATGGTCGACTGACTCTTTCCCATCAACCCTTGATCCAGACTGATCGCCCGCACCGAGACAGGGCCTACTCCCACTTGCCCGAAGGAATAGCTCCCGTCCGTTCCCGATACTGTCGTGAAGGTTCCGTTGCTGGCCGTCAGTGTCACCTGTGCCGCGGCATGAGTAAAACTGAAATTAGTGGTGCCAGTCACCGTGCCAGTTGTACTTAACGTGAGGTCTTGGGTTACGTTTTGCTGTGCAACCACGTTGACATTGGCTGAGGCCCCTGCCTTGGCGACAGGATCAAACGCCTCTAATGTGCCGATGATCCCCGCGGGAACGTCTAAGAAGACAAACGTGCCCAAGGAATCGGTTGTGGCCTGCAAGACCCGAGTCGCTATGTGAAGCTCTACTGGAAAGCCCGGTAGAGCCGTATGATTTGGGCTGAAGAGAGTCCCAGTAACGTTGCCTTTCGGTCCGAGGGTGATATCGGCGGTCGCATGTTGTCCAGGCACAATGGTTACTGTCGTGCCATTCGTCCCACAACATTCTGCGCTAGCAGCGACCGTATAGTTTCCACCCGGTAGCAATGCAACTTTATAGGTGCCGCCACCAGAAAAGGAGTCTGTGAATATTGGTCGCTGTAGGGCATCACCCAAGACCTCAACGAACGCCCCGATAGGGAAATTATCCGGGTCGCGAATGGTCCCGCTGAGTGAGCCGGCATTCGAAAATACAATATTCTGTTGTGCGATTGTGTGGCCCGTCGAGAAGCTACCGCTGGCAACCGGAGATTGAAATCCTAAAAGCGCGGTGGCATAAGCAGTAAAATTTGTAACTGGCACCGGCAATGAGCTGCCGAAATCATCGAACTGTGAAGCAAGAGTGTAGTTGCCACTGGCGTCCACATTGGTGGTAAACGTGCGAGCAAACAGGGGATCGGCGCTTTGGAAGGCGACCTGAGCGCTGGGAATCGGGCTGGTGATGTCTCCGGACAGCACCTGACCTGTAATCTGTCCAGTCAGCGCCTCCAAAGGAGCTATTGCGCTCGTGCCGTTTGTGGGCGGAACGAAGTTCTGAACAGAAGCCAGATCGCTTGGATGTATGCCAGCCAGTGCCTCTGGAGCCAACTGCACCAGACGCTGCGCCGTGGCGAGCGCTCCGGTGCGGTTGATCTGCGCACTCAAGAAATGCAAGAGCGAAACTTGTCCGCCGGCCGGAATTGTGATGTTATCAAATTGCTCGATCAAGTTACCCTGACGATTCGGCGTATCAATGGTCCACGATGCGGCGCTCGCCTGGATTATCCCGCCAGGTCCATCGAATACATGGGTGACCGGCGCCAAATTCTCAACGGTATTGATGAAGGGATCGCTGTCATTGTCGTCATCCAGAATGACCCATCGGTCGGGATTGCTGGCTGAAGAGACATCCAATATGTTGTCCCCGCTGGATGTAGCGATCAGCTTGGGCTCGACTGCAATGGTGGCATTATTACGACTGACAAAGCGCAGGTCGCTCGTCAGGCGGAGCCCCACCGTCACTGGACTGCCACTCGGATTCTTTAACACTTCAAGATAGCGTGCGAAATAGCCGTCGCGGGGTACGTAAATCTTACGTATCACGTCGAGTCCGGCAAGATCCTGCTGTTCAACGTCGAGTTCACGGCCTCCGTTAACCGTGATCGCTGTCGCGCTGCCTCCAAAATGCGTCGTGATCCCTCCGGAAATTACGTCCAGCAACAGCGCTCCCTGCGGCAGCGAACTGAAAAAGCTATGAAACTCGAAGTCACGCCCGTTTAGCGAGCCATCGGAGGACACCGTGTAAGGCAGTCCATTGGCGTCGAACAGTGTTGCCGGCAAGAAGCGAATTGCCGAAACCAGTTGAATATTGGCGGTGGCCACTGCGCCATCCGCGGGGAGCGCGCCCTGGGCCGATCCAGCGAAACTCTGCCCATTGGCTGAAACTGCCACCTGTGCTGTGAATCCGCCCACCGCCACTTGGCTGATTGAGTACAAACCGTTGATGTCGGTCTGCCCGCTCAGGATGTTTCCGGCAGCATCGGTTAGTGTAACCAGCACTCCCGGCGCAGTCCCGCCCTGGACAAACTGGACAGTTCCGGTCACGGTGCCGAAACCCACGAGCACCAGGTTTTGAGTTACGGTCGCACCCTCGGTAGTAATCGTGACTGTCGCCTGCGCGCGTACTTTGCCACTGCCGTCCACTGCCTGTAAGGTGTAAGCGCCGCTCGGCACCACTGCAAAGGTAAAGCCGCCGTCGGTGCCGCTGCTTACGGTTTCGCTCACTGGGCCGGAAAGAACAACCGACATACTGGCCACGGGCGTCACACCATTAGCAGCAAACACTGTTCCCGTCACGCTGCCCACAGGCTGCAACTGCAGCGTAAGGCTCGTGCTTTGACCAGGAGTGACTGAACCCGTGGTTGACGCACCCGCCTGAGACACTGGGTCCGTCGCCGCCAGAGTAAAGTTCCCGGCGGGCACTTGACTGAAAGTGAACGTGCCATCGCCCTGCGTAACTCCGCTGAAGGTCCCTCCAAAACTCGTCTGCCCGTTGAGCGTGACGAGTGCATTGGCTACGGGATTACTGAGAGCGTCAATCACAGTCACTACGACCTTGCCCAGCCCATTCAGAGTGATGTTCACCACCTGTGTCTGGTCCTGGGAACTGAGCGTTGCACTACCCGCGCCCTGGTCGCCATTCGCCGGATTGGTGGCGAGCACTGGATAAGTTCTCAGTGGCACAAAATCCATGCGGTAGTTACCGTTGGCATCAGTCAACGCAAAGAAACCAATCGGCAAGCTCACCTGAGCGCCGGCGGCCGGAGTAACGCCGTCGGATTGCACGACAGTCCCGGTAATGCTTCCCGAGGGGCCAAGCGTGATGTCCGCCATTACACTCTGTTTATCACTAGTGATGCTCCCGGAGGTGTGGCCGCCCTGGCGCAAAATGTCGGACGTGGCAATTACGTCGAAAGCGCCAACAAACACGCTGGGGAATAAATAGTGGCCGGAACCGTCCGAAATAGCAGTGCTGACACCGCCGAAAATGCTTCTGCTGGTGAGCATGACCGCGGCGTTGGCAACCGGGTTTTGTGACTGGTCGAACACCGTACCCGAGACTGTACCCTTGCCAAGGAACGTAACATTGCTTTGCACAATGCTGCCAATGGTCCGAATGAATCCAGTCGCTCGGCCTTGATTGCCTTGACCGTCATTCGCATCAATCTGGTAGGCGCCCAAGGACACGTAGTCGAAGATAAACTGTCCACTCGGGTCCGTAGATGTGGTCTGCGGTGAAGCTGCGCTCAAAACCACCGTCGCTCCCGGGACGGGTGTCTTACCATCGGTAGCAAAGACCGTACCTTTTATGGTGCTTGATGCAGAGATCTGAATATTAGCTATCGCCGACGAACCAGCATTGAGCACTCCGGAGACCCGGCCACGTAGTCCGGTAGACGAATCCACGGCAGTTACCAAGAAGTTGTTCGGTGTTAGAGCGTTAAATGCGTAGGCGCCACTCGCGTCCGTAGAGGTCGTGAAAGTGTCCGCGCCAATGGCAATCGCAATCTGGGCATTGGCTACCGGACGGTTCTGTACAGTGGTCACCACGCCCGATACGCTGCCGTTGCTGCGCCCAATCTGAATCACACCCACATTCGTAATCGCTTTGTCGACCGGCGCCGTAGCTGACGATTGCCCTTCCAGGATCAGGTTGTTCTGCGTCACGCGGGCGATCACGGTGATCATCCCAATGTGCGCGGGAACGTGCTGGATCGAGAAAAAACCTGTGCTGTCCGTTACACCCGTGATCAGGCCAAACACTACTACCGAAACACCGGCCAAGGGATGATTTGCTCCGTCCAGGATCCTACCCTGGACCGTTGTAGTAACGTCTGGAACCAGCGGGTTCAGACCCAGCTTAACTTCAATTCCGTCAGGGATGCCATCGCCGTCGGTATCGGGATTGAGAGGATCTGTACCCAGGCGAACTTCTTCGCCGTCACTCAGCCCGTCGCCGTCGGTGTCTGGATTCAACGGGTCGGTGTGGTACTTGTGAACTTCATCGCCGTCCGAAAGCCCGTCGCCATCGGTGTCCGAATTGTTAGGATCGGTGCCGTGCTGGTATTCCTCAAGATTGGTTAAACCGTCATGATCAGGATCTTGGCCGGCGACGCCGGGATCGGTAATGCTCAGACCGTGGGCGATTTTCCAGGAATCAGGAATCCCGTCACCAACTGTGCTGAAAGGCGTATTGACGTTGATCTGGATGGTTGCGGCAGCGCCCTCGTTGAGCGCAGTGATAAAGACTTGGCCCCGCGACACCGCGGTGACCAACCCGTCTTGTGAAACTGTCGCTATGCTCGGGTTACTACTCACATATGTTGTGCCTAGAGCGAATAGAGAGAGACCAACCTTCGTGCCATCCGGCATGCTTCCGGTACTAACGAGCTGCACTGTCTGCCCTATGCTTGTGAGGTTCATCTGAGAGGCGGTGACAGCAAGGGAAACAGGTGGCGGTGCCGTATTACCGAAGAATACGGAGTCGATCGTGGTAACTGTGTTCGGTGTAAGGGCTATGAAATCACTAAACGCTTGCGTTGTTGCTCCGCTAGAGTCCTTGCAGACAAAGCGCACACGAAACAAGCCCGGATCAGCCGGAATATTCGGAATCTGGAAACTCCCATCCGGCTGAACTTCAATACTTCGGTTTAGCAAAGAAGCTACACAAGTTGGATCTGGAGCCGTCTGCCCTGCAAGGACCGTGACAAGTGCCACGCACAAGAGTGCTAGTAAAACCATTGTCTCGATTTGTCGATAAATTCTCAATGTCCGTTCCCCTCGTGTTTGCTGACCAGTCACTTAATACGATCCCAGGCTCCCGCACGTTTGAATATTTCTTTCACCGCTCTCTGCTTTTGGCGCTCCAACTCCGTGGGGACCGGCAATCCCTGGAGCTTGTCGGCAATCTCTTTCGTATCTCCGCGAAACTCCAGGTAGCTGATGCTGTCTTTGACAGTTATGTTCTTCTTGATGAGATCCAACACCTCATCCGAGAGATCTATCTGGCTCGTTCCCCGCAACGATTGAAGCATTATTGCAATTACTCCGGATCGACTTTCTCCCTGTTGAACGTACTTTACAAGTAAGTTCTTGATTTCCTTCTGCAGCGCCTGCGTCTTGTTAAGACGCCCTATCTCCGCGAATATGACATAGGCTCGGGTCGCTTCATCGCCGGGAAGGGCATAAAACATCTGATTGAACTCTTCATCAGTCAACGTCCGTGACAAGAGTTCATCCGCCACGACCGAGTCGCGCTCCGGGGCATCGTGAAACTCATGAATCAACGCTGAAGTACTCATGCTCTTGATACGTTCGTTCAAAGGAGGAAATCTTTCAGGAATAAATACATTACTTGGAGCAAACACACCGGGCACAAGTTTCTTCCCAATCCACACGCACAGATATGCTTGGGAATCGCTTCGATAGGCAGCAAGCGATATTTCGTACCCCTTGAGGTCTTCTCGGCGAGGATTGCGATGATGGCTTACCCATCCCATTCCCACGATCCCAATTGAGTTCTTTACGCTGACCAATCGGAAATCGATCGCAGTAATATTTAAAGGAGGGGTATCAAGTTGAAATAATTCCCGCCAGAGTTTTCTGACGCTATCTGGTGAGTTGAGGACCGTCGAATCTACTTCGAACAGGAACATATTGAATGTGGGCTCGTCCCAAACTGAAACACTCTTAATAGCCGAAGCACCCCCAGAACGCTTCCATTTGGCCAACAGTACGTCTCTATCGTCTTCTAATACCGAGGCGACATCCTGCAATTCTGACCATCTGGGTTGAAAGATTTTCGCCAACAAAGCTGAGTTACCCGCAATAGCTTCTCTCATGGCGGTACTGGGATTGACGATAGGCTGCATGCTTCGCAATCGGCGCTCAATTTGAGGTACTTTGGCATCCATTTGGTCAAAAAAAACTATCGACCGTAAGGAATCCACAGGTAATACGTCAACTCTCGCAGCCTTTGGCGATTCTGAAAACTGCGCCGTCAGTACCAGGAGTGCCATCGTTGTTATGTGCTTGGCCGCTAATCGTTGCATATCCAATCCTTCACTGCGGAGTAACTACGGAACCGGGAATAGAATTTCATGAGTGAAGTCGAAGCCGGCGCCGTGGCTGTCAAACCAATACTGTCGTCCATCGAAGGGGTGACGTGGGTTCCCGGAGAACGATGACTTGATGTCTTCTAACGTGGTCTTCATAATGTTGTACTTCAGCTTGTCCCCGCTGACCGTGCCTGAAAACTCAAAAATAGGAGCTGATGTTGGATCTACTGTAAAGCCTTCGCGCGTAGTACCGTCCTGAACCTCAAAGAAGCCCTCAAAGACATTAGCCCCACCCTGGTTAAATACTCCGGTGTCCGGAGGGTTTGCGCTCCCAGCGGCAAAAAAGTCCAAGGGGCGGCCGTTGGCATCAAACTCTCGTGTTGTTGTGTCAGTGTCGCCAACTGGGTTACCACCGGTGGGGTATGTAACTCCGTCCTTGGCCGAAGCGATACCGGTCATCCGGAGCATCTTGACAGCGAATCTGGCCAGAGAGATGCAATCACAACCATTGTGTGGGTTGGAGTCAAGCAATCCCCAAGAGTTGCCATCGCCATTCGCATCGACGTTAAATAAGAGATTGAATTGGACGTTGGTCTCAAGCCAGTCAGCGGTGGTCCCTGCCATAGTTGTGACGCTGTCCGTGCCATCGTTGATCGAAACAACTTTTTGAATTCGCCTGGCAGTTACTCCAGGATTCGTACCGAATCCGCCGGGAGTTGCCCAAGTCACGAATACTCGATGATCGGAAGTGCCTATTTCTTTGAAAGTGTTTCCCTGGTCCAAAGAAATACTCCAGTGCATTGTTGTTTGAACGTCACTGACGCGGTCACTAATGGTGTCCGACGCGGGCAGGGCTGGGGATGATATGGAGGCTCCCTGCAAGGAAAAGTCTTTGTCGTCGAAATCGAGGGAAATCGAGTCCCCACCAGTAATATCGCCTAGGGATCTCACGGTTGCGGGCACTCCTTCGGTCAACGTCGGCTCAATCTTGAAAGTGGCTGTCAAGGTAGGCTGGCTGGACTTAACATAGGATACCGGATCGCTGCTTGTCGCTGTACCGTTGTCATCCGCCTGCCAAACTGGATTTGAAATAGTAGTATCGCCCTCTGAGCCATAAGGCGAGCTCTCCCATGCTCCGGAGCCGGTTTTTGTCATGGTGTTCTGTCCACTGCCGGTCCAGTTAACCTCTTTGAGTGTCATCTTGATCGCAGTGACGTTGAGTGAAGCGTCAGCAAATCGAGGCTTGGAACAGGCGGTAGTGCAGGATACATGTACCTTAACCGGATATTGTTTGGGCTGTGCATATTTATGAGAAGGATTTTGTTCCGAGCTGTGTATATTGTCTCCGAAGTCCCAGTCCCATTGGGCCGATCTGCAAGCCCCATTCGGCTTTGCTGTGAAGCTTACAGTGTCATCTACCAGTTTGAAGTCCTTGCTCTTGCCATCGGCTTTTGCTGTCAGAGTCAACGGTGGGCATGGGTTCCCTCCAGCGGCGGCGACGACCCTTGGAGTCCCTGATGCTCCGTGCCATCCCGACAGTGTCAGGCCAAACCCGGGGTCCGAGACGATGACTGATCCGTCTTCGCTAACATGGGCGGTCCCTTCGGTCACGAACTGCTCAACGTCATGATGAAAACTGAAAAGCTCGGTGATTCGGCCAGGTGCCAAACCCTCGGTATTCGGAAGGGTCATCTGGATTGGTGGATCGAATTTGACACCGGCCGGCTGCAATGTTCCGACCAAGCGCGGAGCCGTACCGTTCGGTGGCGTCATGGGAACTTTGTCAGCATGGACCTGCGACAAAGTCAACCTGCCTGTATGCGATCCATCAGGGAACGTGACCGAATGAGCAAAGACTTTGTATTGGACACCAGGAACTCCGTTCATGGTCAGGATTACATCTTGGTCTCCCCCCCCCACCTGCGAATTGTCCGTGTCAATTGCCGGCAAGTAGATCGGGCCGGGAAGAGTGTTATCAAGACCGGCAATCGTTGCCAGTTGGAAGGACAGCGTTGGGTAAGTCTCCGGCTCAGTGCTGGTCGAACCATCGACGAATAAAATGAGATCGCCTACGGGAACATGAGTGATGGTAAAAGAACCACTGGTGTTGGTGACGGCAGAGAGATTCGTACCCTTAATACTGACCGTTGCGTTGACAATGGGCTGATTGGCGTCGTCAAGCACAACGCCACTCAACGTCGTATTGGCGACCGGGCCCGGCACTAGGGCTGAACTTGTAAAGATAGCTGGCATATATGTTGTATCGTATGCTGATGCGCTGACAACATTGTTGCTAGCCCCCGCTTGCTGCCCCAACACCAACACCACCGAAACTTTACCGTCAGTATCCGTTTTTTGAGTGATGGTTGTCTGGCCGTTAATCAGGCCTCCACCCGACTGCACGGTAAAAGTCACCGGTACACCAGGTGTTGGGTTACCGCCTGCATCAAACACAATGGCCACCAGCGGCTCGGCGAGAGGCTGGCCAACCGCGCCGCGCTGCATCTCTCCGGAAACAGTGTGAATTTGGGTTGCGGTGCCAACTGTACTGTCAGCCGAGAACACGGCTTGCCCAACAAATCCCAGCGCACTCACTGCAATCTGGTTGATGCCGGCGCCGTTTCGGCTGCCAAGTTGGAACTGCGCGGTTGCGTTGCCGTTGGCGTCCGTCTTTACGGTCAAAGTCCGTCCGCTCTGCTGTCCGGAAATGAGAAGACCGTCGCTTTTGGCAACCGCAAAAACCAGTGTCACATTCGACATGGGACGGCCGAGCGCATCCGTGGCGCGCACAACCAACGGCTGCGGGAGTACAGTGCTGATCGGACCACTTTGATTGCCCCCCGACACGACCGTGATGGTCTGCTGTGCGCCAAACTGGCGCAACGTCACATGCACCTGATGCTGGCTGGTATTACCTGCCCGGTCCGTGGCCACAGCGTTGATAGTGTTGACACCAGGGACCAGCAAGATGCCGTGCGCCGCAAAGCTACGGTTGCTAACACTGGCGGTAACGCCGTTTACCGAGACAGAGACCTGGTCGCCATTGACTGTTCCCGTGACCAAGTCGTTCACGTTGCCCATCACGTCAATTTGCGGTGTGGTCACCATCATGCCCTCCGCGGGGCTTTCAATATGCACAACGGGCGGAGTGCTATCGAGAAATACTGTGACGGTGCCTGACCCCACGCCGCCGTCAGGGCTAATCGCCGTCGCAGTGAGCAGATTCTTGCTCTCTCGCAGGGTTACACCAGCAGCCGTGAACGTTCCACTGTTTACGGCTGCCGTCACATTGCCCACCATAACGGTGGCATTCCCCTTGTCCACTGTGCCGGTAACGGTGATAGGGTTGGCCGAGAACAATTGCAACTGCGTCGGCGCAGTTATTTGAACATTGATAGGAGTAGAGAAATTCAGGTTGAGACTCGAAATGGCACTATTGCCCGCCGCATCAGTAGCTTGAATCGCCACACTATTGCCGCCTGCTACGAGAGATGTTTGGCACGCGAACGCCGTGCCTGTGATGGTAGCCGGCGTTCCGTTGCAGGCGACGGTGCTGACGCCCGAAAGTGCGTCCGTTGCGAGCCCGTGGAGCGTAATTTGTCCGATAGGCACATTCCCGCCATCAGTGGGCGATGAGACACTGATGGTGGGCGGGGTCTTGTCAATGTTTAGCGTAACAGTGGCCGTTGCTGTCTGCATGGCCGCGTCGGTCGCCGTCCCGGCTATTAATTGGCTGGCTCCCTCAGTACTCACGACTTGAGGTCCTGGGCACGCCAACGGTGGAACGCCACCCAGACAGGTGTAAGAAACCGTAACATCCGTATTGTTCCACGCGGCGGCATTTGGAGCGGGAGATGCCGAGGCGTTGATTGCCAGTGGCACTGACTGTACGTTAACCCTCAGGCTTGCACTTGCCGTGTTCCCTGCATTGTCAGTCGCGGTTCCGCTGAATGCCTGATTCAATCCTGCAGTAGTAATCTGTATTGGGTCAGGACAACTAGGCACTCCTGAGAGACTATCTGAACAGATAAAGTTGACCACAGCCGGAGCTGTTACCACACCATTGCTATTTGCGGTCGGCGTCACCGTCGCAGAGATGGACGGAAAGGTTCTATCTATGTTTAGGGTAACGCTGGCGCTTGCAGTTTGGCCGGTCGCATCGGTTGCTGTTCCAGTGACAATTTGGCCGATACCTTCCGTAATCAATGTTTGCGCAGCCGGACACTGCACTGGCGCAACGCCCCCGGTACACAAAAAAGAAACCGTTACGGCTGTATTATTCCAGTTGTTCGCATTGGGCGCCGGTGAGGCACTGGCAACAATCGCCAGAGGCGTGGATTGCACGCTCAGGGTCAATCTGGCGCTTGCTGTATTCCCTGCCTTGTCCGAAGCAGCCCCGGTGAATACTTCGTTCAATCCCGCAGTCGCGACCTGGATCGACGAAGGACACGTAGCGACTCCCGAAAGAGCATCGGAACAGGCAAAATTAATTGTCGCTGGCGCCGTCACCACGCCAAAGGAATTCGCCGCTGGCACAACACTCGCGGTAATGCTTGGTTGGGTTTTGTCTATACTCAGAGGGATAGATATCGTGGCCGTATTTCCCGCCAGGTCCGCCGCCGTTCCCGTAACAATCTGGCTCGCCCCTTCGCTGCTCACCGTTACCGGCGTGGGGCAAGAGGCGATCCCCGATGTTGCGTCGGAGCAAGTGAACGTTACAACAACATCCGTATTGTTCCAGCCGAAGTTGTTTGCGGATGGGCTGGTGACGGCTGAGATCAGAGGCGGATCATTATCTATACCTATTACGGAAACGATTATGCTGCTTCCGGGTTGACCGAGAACGCTCACCTCTAGCGTGTTCGCAGCCTTAAGCGTGACCGGCCTGTCTAGCGTGATTTGCTCTGCCCGGCGATTCTTTCTTTGTTGCTCACAGTCCTCCTCCGCCTTATCACCACGCCCCTTGCAGCCGTCAGTGTTGCCATCCTTGTCTTCATAGCGTTCTTGAAAATCATCTTCATCGATGATTCTCTTTCCGTTCAGAACGATCACTGCGCGGGTACGTTCGTCTCCTATGACATGCAGAGAATACTTAGTCGCAGTGTTCTGGACTGAAAAGGTATCTGTAAAGACCACTCGGTCTTTATCATCCCGATCATCGTCTTCATGTTGTGTGTTCGGTGGTCGCGTGTACGTCTTTGGTCCGAAAGCGTCCCATGTACATATGGGCTTGCCACAAGTGGCAGTTTTGGTCGACAAAGGCGCGCCGACAGCGGCCTTCGGAACCGCTGCATAACCCATTCCGCTAAAAAGCGTCGGTGACAATTGCAATAGCAGAAGCGTTAGAAAGCACCGATAGAAACGCAACAGACGAAGTGAAAGACGCAAATCCCTAACCCCTTACAAGGCAGTGCCTGGCCAAATCATGTACCAGAACTGTCCTTTAGTTTCCTGCTGTTAAGCCTTGTGACTTCTGATCATGAACCAAGACAAGACCTCAGTCGTCACATTGTGGTAGGGGGGCCAAGACGCTGAATTCGTCGTTGCTTGTTTTAGAGGAGTGGTAAATTCTGAATGTGACTATAGCTCACAGCAAAGTTACATTGCAAGTGTTTTCTGATAAATCAGCATAAAGCATTTCCCGTTTTGGGCCATTGGTTTCCCGAGCGTCCAAAAATTGGACTACTTCAGCAGATGAATCTTGCATTTTATTCCGGGTCAACTACTTGAATCCCTGCTCTAGAAGGTCTGAAAATGCTTCAAGAATTCGGTCGTATCTAAGAATGCATGCCGGGTTGGCGGATCGTTGTACTCATGCTTGTAAGACCAGACCACTTGATGCAACATAAGGTGGTCCATTAATTGGGCCGGACAGCGAATCCTTTAAATTGAAGAAGTTGTGACCACTGAGTGAAATGAGCTGGAGCTATTGTTTCAATTCTGTAGCTTGCAGAATCCTCGAAGATCAAGAAGTATTATTTCCCCTTGTGTCTGTCATCTTCGCTCCCAATAAGACTCTGAAACGATCTCTTCTCTACTGAAACGAAAATAACTCGGATCAGCAAGAACAGGTTGGCGTAGTCTAACGAAGGTCTGTATAAGAATTTCACTCAATGCGTACTAGCCGCCTTGGTCACAATGATAATGATACTGTCCAGGAACGGGCAGTGGCCCGCCTGCATTTAGCCAGTTTGCGGCTGCAATCGGATCTTTTACTTCGTCACTCGAAGCAACAATCCGCCGACTGAATGTCTTCGACATACTCAACGTTGCCGCCACCCACGGTTGGAGCAGTCAGCCTGCCGGTTCCAGACAGAGGACTACTCAATTACACGGCTACCGGAGTACAAACTGGGAAACAGACAGACTTGACACCGCTGCAAGGCTGTATGCTGTGAGGGTTAAATTCTATTTGGTTGAGATCCCTCAAGGTTTCCTGGTGGAGAGTGAGTTTGCTGAGTTTCTGTATCTTTTCCATGACTGAAATTTCCTTTCATTAGGTCGGACTGTGCTCGACATTATATCCTTACTTGGAGAGAAATTGAGGCCCTGGTTGTGGCGCATTTGTGTCAAAATTGGAATTCCTCAAATGGAAATTTTGTGACGGCCTCTTCCCGTTTTGCATGAAGCTTAATGCTTTAGTTCCAACTGACCGGTTGGCAAATCGCATGTCCCATTTGAATGTGGGTTTGATTCTTCCAGTTTGGAAAAGGATTGCGATTGGAATGGCGGAAGTTGGTAATGAGGTCGCGAACCAAGCGGCGCCGTTTGTAGAGCATCTCAACCAAGCGGGACCATGCTTCAGCAGCATATTGATACTACTCCTCGGGAATTTCCGCCGCGAGATTCCACAGGTCGTTGTGGTCTATGGTCTCGACACGTGACAAGGTGGGCTCAAACGAATCCCACCCACAGGGCAGACGTATCTAAAATTAGGCAAGGGCTTTTGCCCCTTGGTATCCCTTGGAAATTTCGTAATTCGTTTGTTGGGTAACCCTGCGATTTTCAATTACCAAAACCTGTCCCCAGATGGACGTGGACTACCCAATTTCAAAGTTCTCAAGCGATTGGAGATGTCGATGGGACCTGAGGATTCACGCGCCCATTGACAAACAGTAGTAATATATGTATAGTATTTTTATATTGTATGCCAAATCTATATATTAAGGATTACTTAGCAATATTCGAAGGGCACCCCCCAGCAAAGATGGGAGGCGCATTGATACTGATATGAATCTGAGCGAGCCCACTCAACCCCTGGTGTCAGTGTTGATCAGAGTCCTCAATGAAGAGCACGCTCTTCGCCGGCTCTTTGAATGCCTGCGCATCCAGAAGCTCGATCGCCCTTTCGAAGTGGTGGTGATCGACAACGAATCGGACGATGGATCAGCAAGAGTGGCCAGGGCGATGGGCGCAAGAGTCTTCACGTTTCCGCGATCACTTTTTGGTTATGGAAGAGCAATCAATGCTGGAGTCAAGCTCTGCCGCGGAGACTTGATCGTCCTGCTTTCGGCACACTCATGGCCGCAAGGCGATGATTGGCTGAGCTGCATGGTCAATTGTGTTGAAGGCCGCGGTGTCGCAGCCGCCTACTGCAGGCAATTCGCCGACGGCAAGGTTTGCCAGCAAGAAAAAACACGATTCAAACTGTTTGCGGAGCACAATTACAAACTGGATACGGAAGGGCTTGTGCAACGATGCAAGTCCGGGGAGGACGTATATGAGATCTGCTGTTTTTCCAATTCAGCCGCTATTGTTCGGCGCGAGGCGGTCCTCCGTTTTCCGTTCCGGGACCTGCCGTTCGCGGAAGACAGGGCGTTCGTCCTGGATTGCGTGATGGCGGGGCACTCCATCGCGTATCTCGGTACTGCTTCCGTTGCTTACCGGCAACCTGCCGCCTTCAAGAATTACTACCGGATTGGGAAAAACTGTCATATTTCCTTGCACCTCATTCGTGAACTCGGAAGTGAGGCCATCGGCACTGACCTACCTAAGTTAGAGCTGGTCCGGAAGGTTGTGAGACTACTATGCAGGGCCCTGGAGATTATTGGAGGGCCCATAGAGGCGCTGCTACGCGACAGAGCGCAACTCGGGCGAGCGACCCGCTACGCAGCTATCTCATGCGCAGTGTCGTTGGGCGGCATCGTGGGCGAACTGACGTGGCATAGGTATCGAAAGACGACCTGCTGCGACCCCTCAGTCCTTTTGATTGCGGAAAAAAGCATAAAGATCGTGGCGTCGTAGAATGTTATCTACAGTTTGACCTGAAAGCCTGTCGCCATCTATTCAAGGAGTGGTGTTGTCGCGTTTCGTCTTTTTTAGTTCCTGCTCACACCCCTGGGGTGGAAGCGAAGAACTGTGGGCGGGAGCGGCGGCGCTTTTGGCCGAGGGCGGGCATTCTGTAACTATCTTCAAAACCTGTGTTGACCCGAACCACCCGCGGATTCGCCGGTTGCTCGCGCTGGGCTGTCATATTCGCGACTTGCACCAGGTTTGCCTGCCCCACTGGATTCGCCTGCCCCAGCCGCTGGTCCGGTTAACAGGAAGAGGTCCTGCGCAGAGAGTGATCCGGCCCCTGGTGCGAACTCATCTTACAAATCTCAATCCCGATTTAGTAGTGGTTTCCCAAGGCGCAAACTTCGACGGGCTCATTTACAGCGATCTTTGTCGTATTTCCGGCCGTCCATACGTCATCATTTCACAGAAAGCGACTGATTATCTTTGGCCGATGGACAAGGACCGCATCGTGATGCGCTCTGCCTTTCAGGCTGCCTTACGCTGTTATTTTGTCTCCCAACACAATCTCCATCTCACGGAATGTCAGATCGGGGAGACACTCACGAATGCGGAAATAGTGTGCAATCCCTTTCTGGTGTCGGGAAGCCCGCTGCCATGGCCTGGCAACGAGGACCATTCGATCAAGCTGGCTTGCGTCGCGCGCCTGGAGGCAGGCGAGAAGGGGCAGGACATTCTTTTGCATGTGTTGGCGCGACAGTTGTGGAGAAATCGCAATTTGTCCGTTTCGTTTTTCGGCGCAGGCCACAATGGCGAAGCTCTGCGCGACCTTGCCAGACGCTTGGCCGTTAAAAAGGTCGATTTTCCAGGTTTTGTAAGCGACGTTGAATCTATCTGGAAAACGCATCACGCGCTGGTCCTGCCCTCGCGCACCGAAGGTTTACCGCTGGCGCTTATCGAAGCGATGATGTGCGGCCGGTTTGGAATTGTCACGAATGAGGGTGGAACTTGCGAAGTCGTGGAAGAAGGTCGCACCGGATTCATCGCGAACGCTGCGAAAGTAGACGAATTTGACCATGCAATGGAGCGAGCATGGGCCGTGCGAGAGGAGTGGAAGTCCATCGGTAAAGCTGCTGGAAGGGCGGTGAGAACCATGGTGCCGCCCGATCCGGTCGCCTCTTTCACGGCTAAGCTGTTGGGATTTGTGGATTCACTGGCCCATCATCGCGGAAATCCGTATGCCTACACTCACAAACAGTCGCAATGATTTAGAGCAGGCCATCGCGCAGGGCGTTGATTTTCTCTATGCCATGCAGTTGCCTTCCGGGACATTTCGAATATTTTGCTCGCCGCATCCGCTCCTGGCAGAAGAGTGCAAACCGGATTACTCGACTTTTCAGACCGCTCAAATCTCTTACTGTCTCGATTTCACAAAATCGGAAAAGGTCGAGGAGATCGTAAGCAAGGCAATTCGCTTCCTTGTAAGTGCCATGCAAGATGGCTGCGTATGGCGTTATACTTGCAGTCCTAACCCGGATTATCTTCCTCCTGATGTTGACGATACAGCCTGCATTTCCTTCCTGCTCAGGCGGCATGGTGTTTCTTTCCCAGACAATACCGACGTGATGCTTGGCAACCGCGCTTTCCGAGGGCTTTTTTACACGTGGATTGTTCCCCGCTTGAGGTGGACAATGCACATGTCCTATTGGCGAGTAGCGTTACGTCAGCTTCTGAAACTGCGGCAGCTTTACTGGTTCTTCCGAGTCACCGAATGCAAGCCAAATGATCTCGACCCGGTGGTCAACGCTAACGTTCTCCGTTATCTGGGTGACAGACCGGAGACGCGCCCGATCATCCGAACCCTCATTCAGATCATTGAGGACCAAGCCGAAGAAACATGTGATAAGTATTATGGGAGCCGCTTCAACTTTTACTATTTCCTTTCGCGAAATTATGCCGCGGGTATTCGCGCGTTTGAAGCGGTGGGGGACATAATCGTAACGAGAATCAAATCCTATGCACATCCGGACGGAGTGATCGGCAACCATATCCTGCATACGGCGCTTGCGGCATGTGCCTTGATGGATTGGCAGGATTGGAAAGATCATTCCACTGTCCTCGACAACGCGATCCAGGCAATCCTTCGCGCCAGGGGGCCAAATGGCGCATGGCAAAAATTTCCCTTTTACTATAGCGGTCCATCGAAGAAATTAGCATGGGGTTCAGAAGAGCTCACCACCGGATTCTGCCTTGAAGCCCTTTCGCGCTACCGCAATCTGCAGAGCTGAACTAAGCAAGATTCACGGATGGAAGACTGCGGGTTTCGGTCCGGCGCCCGGCTTGCCGATCCGCAGCATCGCCACAATCTCGCGCACAAGATAAAGACCATGGCGGGAAAACAGAACGCCGTGAAATAACAGCAACAATAGCGCTGAAGGTTGCTGCCACGATGCCGTTAGAAGATATGCCAGTGGATAGAGAACGATATAGTACTCCGCCATGGCCATGCGAGATGCCTGACCCGGCTTAATGACGGTAAGACCTATTCCGAGAAGCCGCCAGCGAACCAAAGCGAAGAGCCCATATAAGGCCAGGAAGAGCGCGGCCAGGGCATTACGCGTGAGCCAAAGCATGAGCGAAAAAGCTGCGAACTCCAACAAGAAAGTGAGCAGTCCCAGCCGCTCAGCCGCCTTCGTCCCATGGAGGCATGCGAAAGTGCGCAATCCGATCTTTCTGTCATTAACGGCATCTTCCAGTTGGTGCCATAGTATGCCTCTTACGCCGGCCGCAAACGACCATAGTGCGACGAGGATTATCCATTGAGCGGTCGCTTCGGTCCGGTTCCAGTGATACACCAGAACTACGGCGAATAGCGTTGAGAAGAGATGGGCGCCGGATGCATCTGCCAACACACCCCAGATTCCACGAACCTTGAGACGGAAAGGAGGCGCCGAATAGAGTGTAAAGGCCAGCCACGAGAGAAGATATGTACAAAAAAGCAACGTATCCTTACGCCAAACAATCAGAAAAGCACCGCCAGCAGCCATGCAGCCAGCAAGAAGCAACGCCGGATAGATGCGGGCCCCTCCAGGCCATCGGCCAGGTTTTCCGCTCGCCTGATCGTCTTTGGCGTCGGTCAGATCATTAAGAACGCTTACATAACTCGCGCAGACGATAAGCGCGGGCAGCGCAAGGGCCACCACCGGCCACAGAGATGGAAAAGGAATTCGTGAAAGCGCCGCAGTCGGGTAGATCGTCGCCAGAATGGGCGAGAGTTTGTACTCCCACCAGCAGTCTAGGCGAAATGGTCGAAGAATCGACAACATATAAGTATATAGATGAGAGTTTAGAAGCAGTTTCATTGAATCTCTAAGGAAACTGCTTGGATTTTTGAGATGTAATTTTGATTGAATTGTTTAGGGTTTACTCTTAGTATGTCCAACGCATTGAATGGATGAGCTTCGGTTCAAATAGCACCGAAATCCATCAATTGGAGACAATCTTGCAGTTGAAGTTTCACTGGCGTCTCCTTCAAGGTGGGGAGCGTTCGGCGATTACTCGGGCCTCAGGCTCGTCTAATGTGTCTACTGGATTGCCTGATCTCGAGGCCCAGATCGACTTCTGCCGCAGGGCCGAGGCGGCCGGCATCCATGGACTACTTACTGACTTTGGAGCATCGAAGCCAGATTCTATCTTATTGGCAACTGCTCTCGGTTTGGCCACCAACAAGATCGAGTTTATCATCGCCTATCGATCTGGGCTGATCGTGCCGACCAGCTTTGTCCAGCAACTCAATACCCTATCAGCGTTAATCAACGGACGGTTGAGCCTGAATATAGTGGCGGGGCATTCGCCTGAAGAACAAGCCTACTATGGAGATTTTCTCCCCCGCGAGCAACGATATGCACGCACCGCTGAGTTCCTCGAAATCTGCTGTGCTTTGTGGCGGCAGAATGGTCCGGTCACCTATGGCGGCAAGCACTATCAAACAGAAAATGCCCGCTTGAATACTCCATTTGTTGCAAGCCAGCGTACCTTCCCTGAGATTTTCATTGCTGGCGGGTCGCACGAAGCGCAGGACTTGGCGATAAGATGTGGAACGCTCTGGATGCGAATGGGCGACACACCTGAGAATCTTTGGGAAAGCAATCAACGAGTATTGGCGGCCGGTAAAGAAGTCGGCCTGCGTATGGCTATCATCGCTCGTCCAACCCATGATGAGGCTGTGCGCGCTGCTCACGACTTGGTCGGAACTCTAGATCAATCGCTGCAAGAGCGACAAAGAGAAGGAGAGTTTGTAAAGAAGAGCGATTCAGTCTCCATCAAAGCAATTTATCAGATGACTGCAGAATGCGAATGGCCTGCGTCTTATCTTTGGAGAGGAGCTGTGCGCACGCATGGTCCAGCCACCGTCTGCCTGGTCGGTTCTCCCGAGGAACTCGCGTGTGCCTTTATGGAATATAAGAAAGTTGGAGTTACACAATTCATTCTGTCCGGCTGGCCCAAATTGGAAGAAATGGTGTATTTCGGCACTCACGTGTTACCTCTTGTCCGCGCAAAGGAGCACGAACTTACGGCAGCGTGACTTCCAGACTCGTAACTTCCATATCTCGCCCTACCAAAATCATCATTGTTTGGGCGAACCAGTCCTGCCGAACCGACTGTGATTTTGATCCGCAATTTGTAAAGGAATGCAAATGAACTATTCACGTCTCGGGCTGGCGGCGCTTGGTGGCATGGTCGCGTCTTTTGCCTTTGGTTTCTTAGTGTTGTGGCTGGTGCCAGCTCTTATCAAAGAAGGCCACAAGTACCCGGCCGTATTCCGACCTAAAGAAGAAATGAAGACTGTTATGCCAATTGGAATCGTCGCAACTTTCATATCGATCCTGGTTGTCGCCATAATTTTCGCAATGATACATCCGGGCGGATCGGGCACTACGGAAGGTGCGCGCTTCGGCGTTCTCATTGGCATTTTCGTGGTTTGCGCATTTGTGCTGCACAACTACGTGAACCTGAACATCGGGCTGAAACTCGCTCTGGGACAGGCTGTGGCTTACTTCGTCCAGTGGACTATCATCGGAATAGTCATTGGTCTTATTTACAAACCCCTCGCTACACCATAATCGTGAATATATCTGTTGTTGTTTTGCGTCTGAAGCCTTGATAGTGGTTTTTTGCCATTGAGAAAGAGATAGGCTTTGTTGGCTAATTCATTCTTAAATTACTGAGGGTGGGTTGGGGCTCCGTCAAAAAGTTGTTTTGCGCTTATACGAACCGCCCATAAAACATTGGGGCGAGATGAACCCGTCCCTCCTGATAGACAGTCAGGCATCCTGGTAATCGGCTTGCTAAGTGATTTTCCTACCCAATCGGCGGCTTGGGCGGAAGTCGATCGCAGAAACCGAAGACTAGCAAGCCGACGCTCAACCTGACCTTCCTCGCGAATCTGTGCGCACACTACTTCCAAACTGAGGTGATTGCATCAAAAAAACTGTATGCAAAGGAACACACGACAGTCGAAGAATATAGCCGCATTTTCGTAGCACGCCTCATCCCGAGGTTCGGCAAACAGAAAGCCCTGCAAATCCTGCCGGTCGAAATAGACGGTTGGCTTGACGCCCTCCAGGAAAAGGAAGGGTTGGAAGAACCGACTCTAGATGAGTTTCGTCATCAGATGTCTCTTGTTTATCGACACGGACAAAGGTCTGGACTGATTCCTCGTTCCCAAGAAGCGAATCCGTTGAGCTTTGTGCGCCGACGCCGCGGACGCCCAACGCGGGATTGACTTTTCCATAGAGATTGGTTTCACCCTGGCGTGATCACGAGTTAGGACTTTATTGAACCTTTTTTGAGCTGCGATTGCCTGGTCAACAACGGGTGATTTTTGCAGAGTCTTTCGGAAGATGGAGTCGACATCTTCTCGTAACCCTTTGATTATAAAACATTTAAGTTGGTGGCCAGGGACGGAATCGAACGGCCAAGGGGCGCTGAAAACAGGTAAGTTATTGATTTTCCAAAGACCGAAAAACCCCAAAAACCTACAAAAGCCGGTTTGGCGGTACATAGGAGGTACACGAAAAATCGCGAACCTCATCTCTACTCACCAGCACTTGGCAAAAAGAATAGCAGAGAAAAAATAGAAATCAAGTTCTTATCAGCGTCAGGTTCTCAAGAGCGTGGAGGTTATGTCGTTTGATCTGAGCTGCCATTTTTATTTGCACGACTGTCCACACATCACCTCAACATAATTGAGGTATTGTGTCTGCCGCGAAATCGTGCTACATTGAATTCATGAAGCGCTCGCTTCAGCTACGATCATTACGACTCCTCGGTCGATCCCGACTGAGTTACTGAACCTCTATCCAATTTCAAATTGATTAACCAGGCCCGTGGCGGAACTGGCATACGCAGCTGCCTCAAGAGCAGCCCCTTTGTGGGTTCAAATCCCACCGGGCCTACCAAAGTTCTTTGACAATTTTTGTCGGAGAGTGGGCCGGACGGTAAGGCACTTGTCTGCTAAACAAGGGCTCTCGCAAGAGGCTAGTGGGTTCGACTCCCGCACTCTCCGCCACTGCGGAAGGTACTGCTGAATGGCCGGCAACTGGTCCCGAAAACCAGGGCATGGTGATGAGCCATGGGCGTTCGATTCGTCTACCTTCCGCCAAATATGCACAGGTGCGTGAGCCCGGCTGAAACGGACCGGCTGTAACCCGGTTTCCCCTTTGTGGGACGCGGAGGTTCAAATCCTCCCCTGTGCACCAGAGTGCCAGCGTGCGCGAATTGGAATAGCGGCCTGTCTTAGAAACAGGTGTTTGAGAGTTCGAATCTCTCCGCTGGCACCAACTCATTTTAGAGACATTGCCGTGCAATGACTGTTGGACGACTTGCTAAGATTCAGATTTACGTCAAAACTCGCACGGTCTTGTTCCTCGTTACGGGCATGATTGCCGTTCTGGTGAAGAACGCTTAACCTGACTCTTCCAGTCTTCTGTTTGCTCCGATATTCTGAATCAGTGATTTACTTCATTCCAGATGCGAACGTATTTTTGCAAGACCCTAGGATGACGAGTGAGGACTGGCGTCTAGTACGAGAGTTTATCCGGCGAGGCGAGGGCCGCCTCATCGTGCCTGAGCTTGTGCTCCAGGAGACAGTGAATAAATTTCGAGAGCGACTCGCGGAATACCAAGCTGAGGTTCAAGAGAGCGCGAGTAAGCTAACTAACCTGATAGGCTCGACGTGTAACGTAGCAGACCTAAAGATCGAAAGCGAAGCGCGGCACTATGATGCATATTTGCGAAGCAAGCTCACGGGAATGGGGACACTGATTCTCCCTTTTCCTAAGATCTCACACCAGGAACTTGTAAATCGCGATCTAGCTCAGATCAAACCCTTTGCTCCTAAAGGAGGAAAGGGGTATCGCGATGCGTTGATCTGGCTCTCCATCTTGCAAAAGGCTCCGAAGGACAAGACTGTCAAAGTTCTCATTACCAACAACTCGTCGGATTTTGCATTGAGCAAGGACAAGAAGGACGTTTTGCATCCGGCTCTTGAAAAAGAGTGGCAAAGATCAAGCGCTGTTGGTGATGTGCGGCTTCGTTCTACTTTGCGGAGCTTCGTGGATGAGTTTGTCAAACCCTCACTTGAGAGGCTGGACGCGCTGCGCGACAAACTGAATCAGGGCAAGATTCTCGACATAAAGGAGTATTTGGCTGAGCACTTCGATGAAGCGTTCGATGGAATCAACGAACGACTGAGACTCCGAACGCATGAAGTCGATCTGGAAGAACCATTCGGCGTAAGCGGCCTTGGAGAGCCAAAGGAGGTGGAAGTCGAAGATGTTCTGGCCTTGCAAGGAAGTAAAGTGTATGTCGAATTCACGGCCCTCTACGAAGATAATCTGGTATTCGCCTACGTGTTCCACAGCGAGGCATTCGGGTTGCGCGAGGAGTCCACATTTCAGGTTAGCGACCCTGACTGGAACGAATCGTATTCGGAGGTCGAAGCAACGCTCGACTTAAAAGTGACATGCGGAATGACTATTAATCGCAAGTCGCGGCGAGTAATTGGTTTCGAAGTGAAAGAGGCTCGGAATGTGGAGGAATTCTGAGTTGTTTCCCGCTTTTCTATTCTCTGGGGCATCTGTCAGGCTTATTTGAGCCATCAGCGGAAAATTTGGTGTTATGCTGATGCGAATAAAACGCCGAGATCACACCAGGTAGATTGCCGCATGAACGCTCTACGGATTTCTCCCCGATACACATCCTGCGATTGGCAAGCTTTGGATTCGACAAACCCGAAAGATTGGGTGAAGGCAGCGGACGTAGTCAAAGACAGACTGGACGGTCGGTTCCTCCAGTTTGCGAGCAACTGCCTAAAGGAAGAGTACTCTGGGTTCGTCGTTTTAGCAGTCGACTGCCTTTTAGCCGAGACCATCCAGCAATTTAGGGATGGTGTCACGAACGGGCGCGGGCGATCAGAGGAGATGGTCAAGAAGTTCCTTGAGGGAGCACCATTTCAACCGGACTTCGATGCCAATGCCCGCAAGGCGTTTTATCTGGACATCCGCTGCGGACTCCTACACCAGGCTGAGGCAAAGAACATGTGGCTAATCCGCCGAAGACAGCCAGCGTTGCTACAAAAAGTTGCAGACGGCCAAGGATATATTATTGACGTAGAGCGGTTTCACGCTGGACTACAAGGCAGTCTAAATGACTACCTGAATCTCATCTCTCAACCCACCAGCTCGGTACTACGATCAAATCTCTGGAAGAAGATGGATAAGATATGTAGCGTGCGTGCAGCGAGAGGAGCCCTGTACGAAGCGGAGGGCAGTACGGCTTCTACGCAATAGAACCACCCGGAGCAGACGGCCGCGGCGCGATGGTGGACAGGGAGCCATACACAACGTTGGTTCTGTTTCTTCAAGGCAATCGGCGTGCGAGCTCGACTCCCGTTTCGCGTGACCCCAAAGTATTTAGGAGCCACTTATCCACAGCAATATTTCGATCAGGGTAGACTGCAAAGCCGGTTCGCGAAGTTAAGAGAAGAGGCGCATACCGTGACTGTTTCTTTTCTTCGGTAATATACAAATCGCAGTAAATTGCCTGCAACACATGCAGCATATCGTCGAGAAGGTCGAGACGATTCGAACCGTGCATCGCGCAATGCCAATTGAAGTATAGATCTGCGCGGACAGAGGCCCGTGCTGCTTCAGCAAGTGGGAAACGCAGCAATTGCAGAATATATTCTGGTGTGGGGCCTGGTCCGATACGTTGCACGAACCGGCGATAAAGGGTACTCACGCCCGAGGCCGTCAATGTCTCACTTTGCATCCACGTTGCAAGGCCGCTTTCCGGAATGCCCCGCAGATATTGTGACAAGTCGTCCCGATCTATAATGTGGGCCTTCTGTTGCGCCTGGGTATCTTTCGCAAATTGCCTTCTTTCCTCGAGGAATGCCTTGACCCTCCCCTCAATGACGCCATTGGCGAGTTTTTCCACCTCTTGTTTAGTCACGGCACATTGCTCTGGCGTTGCCAGCGGATCGATTTCGCGAAGGTCGTTCTCGAAAGCGTATGCCTCGGCGATGATCAACTCCCAAAGTTCTTTAGTGCAGGGCATATTGAAATCGAGATATTGCTTCACATAGGAAAAAAGCTGTCGGCCGCGAGCGTTTCCCGAAGAATGATCGCGTTCGAAATTTCTAGCGAGTTCATAGACTGTGTGAAAGCTCACGACGAGGGTGAAACCCTTTGACGTGAGCGAATCTAAGAGCCTTCTGGGATCGATGTTCTGGTCGCACAGGAGGTTCCATATGATTGTGTCCGGATAAATGTGCTTCACTTCGCGACCTCGTTCGCCTTTCGTGTCTTATAATTCATCTTGGTTTTCATCAGTTCTGCCAGCCAAGATTATCTTGCCAAGATTTGGTCGGGGAGGGGAGATTCGAACTCCCGATCTCGTGCGCCCGAGGCACGTGCCTTCAACCAAGCTAGGCCACTCCCCGAATCTTTGGTGGCTCGTCACGGAATTGAACCGTGTCCACCGGCTTTTCAGACCAGCACTCTACCGTCGAGTTCACGAGCCAAATCTGGTGGACGGTGCGAGACTCGAACTCGCATCTCACGGGTGCAGGCCGTGGATAATCCCCTTATACGAACCGCCCACTTGGGGCGAGATGAGAGAATCGAACTCTCGTGACCGGAGCCACAATCCGGTGCCTAAGCCATTCGGCCAATCCCGCCATCGAAATCTGGAGCTGGTCGAGTCAATCGAACACTCGTCGGAGAGGTACAAGCTCTCTGCACTGCCACTGCGCTAGACCAGCAAAACCTTGGAGCTGGCACGCAGCCTCGAACTGCGGTCGGGCGCTTACCATGCGCCTGCTCTCCCCGTTGAGCTATACCAGCGGAGCTGGCGCGGCGATACGATCACCCCAGCAAGCCAACACCAGGCTTGCCGGGGACCCCAATTCGAACGCCGATCACGGACTTACGAGGCCCGCGCTCTTCCCACTGAGCTACACCAGCACAAAACCCTAGAGGTGGCGGGGAGAATTGCACTCCCGATGATCTGCTTTGCAGGCAGACGCCTTTCTGTCTTGGCTACGCCACCTCAAACCCTCAAACTGTGGAGCGGAGTACGGGAATTGCACCCGTGCTTCCGGCCTCCACCCCAGCACACGCAAAGAACGCGTGCGCTGGGGACCCCGGACTAGCGATCCGGGGTACTGCTCCTATACGAACTCCGCGGTGAGCGAAGAGTCGCGCTGTCGTGCTCGAACTCTTCGCGAGGGCGCAGCAGCGAAGCGTTGCGGAGCCCTCATATAAATGGAGCGAGCAGCGAGAGTTGAACTCGCGTCATCGGGTTGGAGGCCCGAGGCACCAGCCGCTATACCATGCTCGCTTGAAAAAACATTGGCGGTCGCAACGGGAGTTGAACCCGTCCCTCCTGATAGACAGTCAGGCATCCTGCCGCTAGACTCTGCGACCACTCAGATCCTTCGGGCTTCGCCCTCAGGATTTCGCCTCGCGGCTCATACGCCGCGAAAACGGCTCAATTTGGCTGCGAGGGCACGATTCGAACCTGCATAGACCGGGTCAGAGCCCGGGGTCCCCAGCTAGCCGGGTTTTGGCTTGCTGGGGTGGAGAGCCGGTGATCCTGGCCAGTTGAATGACCTCGCAAACATGAGGAGGGAACAGTCAGTTACGGTGTTTTTCTTTAAATGAGAAGTAACCGTAGCCTTCACCACTCCTCGAACTTCAATTCAAAGCAAATCTGGCTGCCGGGGAGCGAATCGAACGCTCATGACGAGCTTCAAAGACTCGCGTCCTGCCATTGAACGACCCGGCATCGCACCTCACTCTCTTCAAGCACACAAACTCCTGGTAGCAGCGGGGAGAATCGAACTCCCATCTCAGCCTTGAAAGGACCGCATCCTGGCCGTTAGACGACGCTGCCACTTCCTGACGCCGGCGCATCCTGAAATGCCCGCAAAAACTAAAAGGCCCCCGATTCTTGTATCGGAGGCCTCAAAAAACCACGCGTAAATGATTGCCCCCGTTACATGAACGTACCTTTCCCGGCTCCTTGGCACGTGGCCGGAGTCGCGAAGCAATCGGTATGGGGCTTGCGTATCATTGCTGAACTCAATTACTACTCTGCCATTCTTCTATAACCCCGTCAACAGCAAAAAGTGGCAGGCAGGCCGAGAATCGAACTCGGATCTGCGCCTTCGGACGGCGCCGTGTTCATCCGTTACACCACCCGCCCACTGGGTGAGCGAAAAGTGAGCGCCGTAATGCGCGAACTTTTCGCGAGGGCGCAGCAAGCGAAGCGTTGCGGAGCCCTCAACGAAATGGAACTCGCGCCGGGAATCCAACCCGGATCTCTTCGTTAGGACCGAAGCGTCATCATGCGTTAAACCACGCGAGCACAAATTGGAAGGAATGCAGAGAATTGAACTCTGATCTCAAGGTTCGTAACCTTGCGCCCTCAATCCTTTGGACCACATCCCCATTCATTGGAAGGCGCTGCCGGATTCGAACCGACATTCAGAGCTTAGAAGGCTCTGTCCTAATCCTGTTGAATGAAGCGCCCTTGTACTTAAACTTGGTGCGGGATGCAGGAATCGAACCTGCTTCGTCTCGCTTAAAAGGCGAGTGCATAGCCGCATCTGCCAATCCCGCAATCTCTGGTGGGTGACGCTGCCCCATCATGCGCAAAAGTGGCGCGTGATGAGGACCCCGCTGGAATCGAACCAGCCTGGTCTCGCTTAAAGAGGCGAGTACATCAGCCATCTCTGCCAGTCACCCATAAACTCTTTGGAAGCGCGGTGGGAATCAAACCCACATGAACTTGATTCGTAGTCAAGTGCCTGATCCGTTCAGCCACACGCCCTCATACAAAATGGTGCAGGATGTTGGAATCGAACCAACACCTCGCGATTATCGATCGCGGGCTCGACCTTCGAGCTAATCCTGCCGTTCGACTCCTTCGCCGAGCTCAGTCGCTCAGGGCAAGCTCTGGTGCGCCGTTCGGGAGTTGAACCCGCATCTTTCCTCTAAGGGCTTCGCAGCCAAAAGCCGCTACTATGCCCTCGCGTCTGGTTCGCGCGCTCCGGCGCTCACCATCCGCTCACCCGGGTGTAGGTCAACTGTTCTGATCCGTTGAACTACCGGCACAAACTTGGGGGAGGGTACAGGAGTCGAACCTGTCTAGCCGCGCTAATGCACCCCACCGCGCGAAAACCGCGCGCGTCGGGGCCCCGCTGATCTGGCGCCGAAGTGCTTATAAGGCACTGCCCCTCCTCGGAGGACCCTCTAATTTGGTGGCTCGCGATGGATTCGAACCATCCACGACGGCTTTATGAGAGCCGCGTTCTTCCTACTGAACTAGCGAGCCATTCTTTACCCTAGAAATCTGGCTGGCCGGGCAGGATTCGAACCTGCGCATGGCGTGAGTAACAGTCACGTGCCTTTCCAGCTTGGCTACCGGCCAAAAACCTCCGTAAAAACCAAAAGGCCCCGACTTTTGTCGGAGCCCTCGAGATTTGAATCTGAACTTAGCGTGCTACGGACAGACAAATCCCGAAGGCCGAACGCGATTGACGCGCCGTCTCATCATGGATTTGATCCGTATCATCATTGCAAAATCGAGTATAGCACGATTTCAGGTGACTTCACTCAGTCAGACACTCCCGGCGGAGCCGGTGGCTTAATGAGTGGGGGCCGCCTCAAAGGCGGTCGGTCTGCTCCTCGATGAAACACGCTCTAGCACCTCTCCTGCGAATCCGAATTCCGGGAGGCATGCAGAACGAAGCTGTTCAGCACGCAATATCTCTTCGCAAACTCTATTGAAGGATTCCCAGGTTACTGCATTACTGCTGTTTTCTTAACTGCATGCAGCCAGTGCGCGTAGGCTGGTTGCTTGCCCTGGACGGCTCGCATGTATTCCTGCTGAATCCGAAGGGTAATTGGGCCACATTGGCCGTTGCCAATGAATTTTCCATCTACCTGGCAGATGGGCACTACTTCCGCCGCTGTCCCAGTTACGAATGCTTCGTCCGCGTTCATGAGATCGCTAACACTGAGCCGCATAATCTTCAAGTCATATCCCAAGTCCCGGGCGATCTCCATTACAGACTGCCTGGTAATACCGAGCAGAATAGAATCCTCTTCATCATTCGTGAAGACGGCGTTGTTACGGACAAGGAAGATATTTTCAGATGCGGCCTCAGCCAAGTAGCCCTCTATGTTCAAAAGCAATGGCTCGTCATAATCCTCAATCTTGGCTTCCCGAATAGCGAGAATCGAGTTAACATATTGCCCACTAGCCTTAGCAGTGGGGGGCATCATGCTCTTGTGGAATTTTCTTCGCCTGGAGATACAAATCCGAAGACCAGTTTTGGAAGACTCAGCACCATGAAGCGGAGCCCAGGGCCAAGCCAGAATGCTGACCTCTACCGGACAATTCTCGGGATCCACTCTAAGATGGCTACTACCCCTGAAACATAACGGACGAATGTAGCAGTTAGTAAAACCATTAGCATTCACCAATTCTGAAATGGCTTCAGTCAATTCCTCCGCCGTGTAGGGAATGCGCATGCCATAAACTCCGGCAGAATCAGCAAACCGCTCAAGATGCGCATCTACACGGAACAATGCTGATCCTTCATCAGTTTCATAGCACCGGATGCCTTCAAAAACACCGCTCCCATAATGCAAAGCATGAGCAGAAACGTGGACCATAGCCTTTTCCCATGGAACCATGGCCCCATTCATCCATATCCATTTTGCATTGCCAAACAACATAAGTCCTCTTTACTGAAGTTGATGTTGATGCGAATCAATATTTAGTGTTGAACCAGTATTAAGTATTCTTAATTCTCAGCGAATAAAATTGGCTTTGAGTACAGTTCCGCATTCAGGAATGGGAAACAGTATTCGAATGACTAATCCGGCGTTCAGTCCAGAGTTTTTCCTTATGGAAACGATATCTGTTACTTATCAATGACGCCCATTAGTATCATAGCATCATGCCTTGTATGACAAAGCATCAGATGTCCTGAAGGCCATTGGCCTACTTTAACTTATTAAGAGATTTCTAAGCTGAAAGTTTTCTGCGGATTGCCTTTCCTAGCCATTGCCTGTCTGTTCATTTGTCAGTAATATGTGGTTGCACGTCACTTTTGCAAGGAGGTAACTGTGCTATTCCAGGGTGAATGGTTTGCGTTACAAGTAAGAACTCGAACTGAGCATCAAGTGGCAACCATATTGCGGGCAAAGGGCTACGAGGAGTTCCTACCCACCCATCGGATAAAGAAAAACTGCATTTCCTGTGATGCACCGCTTTTTCCAGGATATGTATTCTGTAAAGTTAACGCACCTGTCTACGGACTTATTGTTACTACTCCAGGGGTGATTCGAGTTGTCGAATTCGGAGGAAAGCCCGCAGCTATTGACCCGGAAGAAATTCGTTCTATCCAAGCTATGACCAGTTCAGGGGCGCCAGTATATGTGCTAAAAGGGTTACATATAGGAGATAAGGTCTGTATACAAGAAGGACCATTGCAGGGTGTGGTGGGGATACTCACTTCCATCCTGACTAAGCAGCGACTGCTCGTTTCTATCAGCATGATGATGAGGACCGTAATCGCTGAAGTTGATCCAGAATGGGTCAAAACAATTACCCCAGCAGTGCCATCCAAGGTCCCGGTTAGCGGACATTGCGCCCAGGAGCTGAAGCAGGCTATATATGGAAAGCCTCTTTCTCTCGCAAGCTAAAGCAGCGCCATAGAGACCTGGAATACTAGAGGTCATTTCATCAATGACACTCTTGAAACACCAGGGCTGAAGAGCGTGTGTGAGAACCGGGAGCTTAGAGAATTTTTTAAATTTGCCTGAAAGCATTGCGTTCCATCTTCTATCCCGCTGCGATCGTTTTGTAATGCTTTAAGACCTGCGAGTCCCCGGCCTCTCAA
>Ga0210408_10000334_pt1 | contig 65417 bp, 60 predicted proteins | sample IncBWH4MmetaG_FD_155471 | JGI IMG/M metagenome (GOLD analysis project Ga0210408, IMG submission 155471) | Forest soil microbial communities from Barre Woods Harvard Forest LTER site, Petersham, Massachusetts, United States - Inc-BW-H-4-M | ecosystem: Environmental > Terrestrial > Soil >... | reverse complement strand
GCACACCTTCGGCTGTCCCGCCGCGCTTGACGAAATCCTCGCGATCGCCCGGCGTCATAATCTTTTCGTCATCGAAGACGCTTGCGAAGCGCTGGGCGCGCAATTCGACGGTCGCCAAGTGGGGTCCTTCGGAGACGCCGCCGTCTTTGGTTTCTATCCCAACAAACAGATCACTTCCGGCGAAGGGGGAATGCTAGTCACCAACGATTCAAACGTAGCCGTCCTCGCCCGCAAACTTCGCAACCAGGGCCGCCGCGAATCCGGCGAATGGCTCCAGCACGACGAGCTGGGCTACAACTACCGCATCTCCGAATTAAGCTGCGCTCTTGGCGCCAGCCAGCTCCAGCGATTGGAAAGCATACTCGAGCGGCGCGAAGCCGTCGCCCGCGAATATCACCGCCGTCTGGAAACCGAATTCGGTTTGCAGCTGCCCACGCTCGAGTTACCGCGCCGCCGCATCAGTTGGTTCGTCTACGTCCTGCGTCTGCGTGAAAGCTTCTCCGCTGCTCAGCGCGACCACATATTTAGAGAAATGGCATCCCGCGGCATCGAATGCGGAAGGTATTTCGCCCCCATTCACTTGCAACCCGCTTACCGCTCGCAGCCGCACCGCTGTATGGCCCTCACCCGCACGGAGTCCATCGCCGCGCGCACCCTCGCGCTCCCTTTCTTCAATAACATTTCAGTGGAACAAATCGAAGAAGTCTGCAAAACCCTCGGAGAAGTACTCCGCAAAATGCGGCAGTAGCTTTACGCTAGTCACCAGTCCCAAGTCACCAGTCACCCATTCCACCTCAGTTAAACCGCACCTTAATATCCGGCCGTTTCTCGAGATGCACTGAATCGATGAACCGCACCTGCCGCTCATCCAGCGTCAGGATCATCGAGCTCGTCCGCACACCCTCCCCGAAAAACCGCACGCCCTTCAGCAAGTTTCCGTCCGTCACGCCCGTGCAAGCAAAAATCATTTTCTTTCCCGGCGCCAGATCTTCCGTGTCGTAAATGCGCTTCAAATCCTTCACCCCCATTTTCGCCAGCCGCTCCGCGTGCTCGGGCTTGCTCACCACCAGCCGCGCCAGTATCTGCCCGTTCAAGCAGCGCAGCGCCGCCGCCGTCAGCACGCCCTCCGGCGCGCCGCCCGTTCCCATCACGGCATGCACGCCCGTCCCGATTACCGCGGCGGAAATTCCCGCCGAGAGGTCGCCATCGCCAATCAGCCGGATCCGCGCCCCCGCCGCGCGTATCTCTTCGATCAATTTTTCGTGCCGCGGCCGGTCCAGCACGATCACTACCAGATCTTCGACGTCGCGGTCCAGCCGCTTGGCGATGGCCTTCAAGTTGTCCGCCACCGGCGCATCCAGGTCCACCGCGCCCTTGCACGATGGTCCCACCACCAGTTTTTCCATGTACAAATCCGGCGCGTGCAGTAATCCGCCGCGCTCGCTCGCTGCCAGCACCGCGATTGCATTCGCCGCGCCCGTGGCGCACAAATTTGTTCCCTCCAGAGGGTCCACCGCGATGTCCACTTGCGGAAACAACGCTTTCGGAGCGTGCGTACCCAGCCCCACTTTTTCGCCGATGTACAGCATCGGCGCTTCATCGCGCTCTCCTTCGCCAATCACAATCGTCCCGTCGATCTCCACCGAGTCCATAGTTTTGCGCATCGCTTCCACGGCCACTTCATCGGCATGGTGCCGGTCCCCGAATCCCATCGTGCGCGCGGCAGCAATCGCCGCGTTCTCCACCACGCGCAAAAAATCCAGGCTAAGTTGCTCTTCCATTGATGGATGTCTCCGTCTGCCCCAGAAAGGCCTTGCCCCGGCGGTCCAAGTCGCGCGCCATCATAAGCCAAAGTGCGGTTTCCCGTCGACAACTTACGATTCGGCACGTCTCCCGTTCGGCAGGATAGGCACTCGATTTTTTCTGACCGCGACACTCAGCTACAATGCTGCGCGGAGGACACATGTCCAAATCCCGCAGGCATTTCTTGACCCAGACTTCGCTCGGTCTCCTCGGCGCAGCTGTCGCATCGAGTACCAGCGCGCAAGCCCTCACCGGCGAACTCGCGCAGGAACCTGCGCCACTCCCCCCTGGAGCGCCACCCGCCTTCGGCGCCGGCCCCGCCGTCGGCCCCGAAGTCTCGCCTGCAACCTTTGCCGAAGCCGAAAGGCTCGTACAAGTGCAACTCACCCCCGCCGACCGCGCCCTCGCCGCCCAAACCTGGCGCGTCAACCTCGCCTCCGTCTACGAGCGCCGCACCGGTCCCCGCGCCACCGCCCTCGAGCCCACGCTTGCACCCTTCTCGCGCTACCATTCCGTTCTCCCCGGCCAACCCGCGGGCCCGCAGCGCGATCAATTCATTCGCACCAACACCGATCCCGGCCCGCTGCCCTCCAGCGATGCCGACATCGCCTTCTCCTCGGTCACACAACTCTCCCGCTGGATCGAGCAGCGCAAGCTCACTTCTGAACGCCTAACGCAAATCTACCTGCGCCGCATCGAGCAATTTGATTCCAGGCTCCGCTGCATCATCACTCTCACGCGCGATCTCGCGATCGCCCAAGCCAAGAAAGCCGACGAAGAAATCGCCGCCGGAAAATACCGCGGCCCGCTTCACGGCATTCCTTGGGGCGGCAAGGATCTTCTGGACACCGCTGGCATTCCCACGACCTACGGCGCCGAGCCCTATCGCAATCGCATTCCGAAAGACGACGCCGCCGTCGTCAAGCGCCTCCACGCCGCTGGCGCCGTGCTCCTCGCCAAGCTCAGCCTCGGCGCCCTCGCGCTCAACGACATTTGGTTCGGTGGGCAAACCGTGAATCCGTGGCTCCTCGAAGAAGGCGCCTCCGGCTCCAGCGCCGGACCCGGCGCTGCCACCGCCGCTGGTCTCGTCGGCTTTTCCATCGGCAGCGAAACCGGCGGCAGCATCATCAGCCCCAGCATGCGCTGCGGCGTCACCGGCCTCCGCCCTACCTACGGCCGCGTTCCCCGCACAGGGGCCATGACCCTTTGTTGGTCGCTCGATAAACTCGGCCCCATGACCCGCGGCGTTGAAGACGCCTTGCTTGTGTTGCAAGCCATCTCCGGCCCCGATCCCGGCGATCTTTCCAGCGTTCCCAGCCATCTGGATTTCGATTCCACTGCGTCCATCAAAGGCCTCCGCGTTGGCTATTTCCCCGCCTGGATGAAAGAAGATCCCGCCACCGATGTAGATCGCGCTGCACTTGCCACTCTCCCCAAGCTCGGCCTCGTTCCGGTCGAAGTCTCGCTTCCGAATTGGCCTTATGACTCGCTCAATTTGATTCTCTTCGCCGAAGGCGCCGCCGCTTTCGAGGAACTCACTCTCAGCCACGGCGTCGACCAACTCAAGGTCCAGACCCCCGACGCCTGGCCCAACCTCTTCCGCCAATCCCGCTTCCTCTCCGCCGTCGATTTCGTCCAGACCGACCGCTTCCGCCGCAAAGTAGCCCAGGAAATGGCTCGCATCTTTTCCGAAGTCGATCTCCTGCTGGTGCCGTCGCTCCGTGACGAAATGCTCACCATCAGCAACCACACTGGCCACCCCTCGCTCACTCTGCGAGCAGGCTTCGTCGAAGTCTCCGAAGCCCGCTCCGACTGGGCCCCCGACCCGAAAAATCCCCTGCCCAAATTTTCTCCCCCGCGCCGCGTCCCACACGGCATCACCCTCATCGGCCGCCTCTTCGAAGAAGGCACCCTGGGCCGCGTCGGCATCGCCCTCGAACGCGCCTTCTCCGTCGCCAACCAACGCCCGCCTTCTTTCTGACTTGCCCGCGCCGGTCTATTTCTGGGAGTGCTGGCTTTGACTGTTCCAGGCGCATGCCAACCTAATCGAAAGCAATTTCTATTCGGCCATTTACAAGTTGAAAGCCATCTTGCGCGCCGCGTGTCGGGCCCATACAATTCTCGGATGTTCGACGCACACCGTTTCTTTCTTTTCTTTGCCGCTGCGTTTCTTTTGGCCATCACCCCAGGGCCCGGAATCTTCTACGTTTTAGCTCGCACCCTTGCTGGTGGCCGGCGTGAGGGCATCCTTTCTTCTTTCGGCACCTTTCTCGGTGGACTCTTCCACGTCCTCGCCGCCGCGCTCGGCGTCTCCGCGATCCTGGCGGCTTCCGCCATGGCATTTCATACCGTCAAGTACGCCGGTGCCGCCTATCTCGTTTGGCTCGGCATCCGCATGATTCGCACGCGAAATGCGGAAATGGTCGTCGGTGCCTCGCAGCCCGTTGCGGCGCACGCCTTTCGTCAAGGGATTCTCACCGAAGTTCTCAACCCGAAGACGGCTCTGTTTTTCCTTTCCTTCATTCCGCAATTCATCGCGCCCGAACGCGGCCACGTTTTCCTGCAATTCGTGGTTCTCGGCGCTCTCTCCGTCCTCCTCAATACCGCCGCCGATCTTCTCGTCGTCGTCCTTGCCGCTCCTCTCGAGCGCAAACTTAAGAGCAGTGCGCGCTTCCGCCGCGGCCAGCGCACTGCTTCCGGCCTCGGCATGATCACCCTCGGCGCCTACGTCGCCCTCGCCGATACGCAATAATCCGGCCCAGGAGAGATGCTCATGAGCAAGAGGAAAGCAATCTCGCGCCGCACCTTCCTAACGAAAGTCGCCGCCGGTGGCGCCGCCTGCGCCATTGTTCCGAGACACGTCCTCGGCCGTGGCTTCACTCCGCCCAGCGATACGCTCAACATCGCCGCCGTGGGAGTCGGCGGCATGGGCCGCGCGAATCTGATTAACCTCGCCAGCCAGAACATTGTTGCCCTCTGCGATGTCGACTGGCGCTACGCCGACAAAGGCTTCGACCGCCTCGACATAGAAATCGAGCGTCTCAAAAAGCGCATCGAACTGCCCGCCCCGCCGCAGCCGGGCGACTCATCAGCGCCCTTCGATCCCGTCAAAGCCCAGGCGCGTGTCGATAGGATGATCAAGCTCCAGACCGAACGCCTCCCGAAAGCCACGCGCTACACCGACTTTCGCGAGATGCTCGACCACCAGAAAGATATCGATGCCGTAGTCGTCGCCACGCCTGACCACATGCACGCCTCCATCGCCCTGGCGGCCATGGACCTCGGCAAACACGTCTACGTCCAAAAGCCCCTCTGCTGGTCCGTCGAGGAAGCCCGCAAACTTTCTCGCCGCGCCGCCGAAACCAAAGTCGCCACGCAAATGGGCAACCAGGGCCACTCCTCCGATGACGGCCGCACCGCCGTCGAATACGTCTGGGCTGGCGTGATCGGCGAAGTCCGTGAGGTTCACATCTGGACCAACCGCCCCCTCGGCTTTTGGCCCCAGGGCGTCCCGCGCCCGGAGCCTCTCAAGCCGCAACCCGATCCTCTCAAATGGAATGGCGCAGGCGTCAATGCGCGTCTAGCCGCCGCCCTCTCCGGCGATTATCCCCTCCCCGGCGGCCTCGCCTGGGATCTTTTTCTCGGCACTGCGTCCAACGACGTGCCCTACCACCCCATCTACCACCCCTTCAACTGGCGCGGCTGGACCGACTGGGGCGTCGGCGCCATCGGCGACATGGGCGCCCACTTGATCGACCACACTATGTGGGCGCTCAATTTGGGCTTCCCCACTAGCGTTGAAACCGTCTCCACTCCTTTCAACGGCGCCTCTTATCCCGCCGCCACGCTCACCTTCTACGACTTCCCCGCCCGCGGTCCGCTGCCTCCTGTCAAGCTCACCTGGTACGACGGCGGCCTCAAGCCCAACAAGCCCGAAGAACTCGGCGACGAAGACCTGAAACAAGAAGGCGGCGCCCTGCTCATCGGCAGCAAAGGCAAGCTCCTCTACGACACCTACGGCTACAAGCCCCGCCTCTTGCCCAAGTCCCTCCACAATTCCTTCGGTTTACCCCCGCAAAAGCTCCCGCGCATCCCCAACGAAGCCCACGAAATGAACTGGGTCGACGCCGCCAAGGGCAAAGCCGAAGCCTCCTGCCCCTTCGACTACGCCGCCTGCCTCACCGAGGTCATGCTCCTCGGCATCGTCGCACTCCGCGCCGGAAAGAAGATCTCCTACGACGCCCCCAACATGCGCATCTCCAACGTCCTCCAAGCGAACGACTACTTGCGTCGCGACTACCGCCCGGGCTGGTCAATATAGAGGGGAAGTCGCCGCAATCTGGACTCGAAGTGGGATCTGTCAGGTCAGTTTGATAAATTCCTTTGTATGTACGAAACCCTGTGCCGCTGTCAGACAGCCTTGTCCCGCAACCGGACAGTGTCGGGGCGGTGAGACTGAACTTCAATGCATGCTTTCAACAACTTACGTTGGTAACCGGCTTGCACCCTTTCAAGGCAGCCATGAATACAGTACTGCGCGACCTTAGTTACGGCTTGCGAACGCTGGCGCGAAATCCCGGCTTTGCCGCGGTGGCAGTACTCACGATTGGCATTGGAATCGGGGCGAGCACCACTATCTTCAGTTGGATGCGCCCCATGCTTCTGAATCCCCTGCCCGGCGCCACGCAGGCGGAGCGCATCGTCGCCATCGAGAACATGGCGCCGGACGGCGAGCCGATCACTACATCTTATCTGGACTTCCGGGATTTCCGCGACAATCTGAAGCTTGTGAATCTGGTGACGGCGCGGGTGGGAGTGGGAAATGTGTTCTCGGTGGGCGACGCCCCGCGTACAACTCAAGTCTGGGGTGAGATGGTTTCCGGGGGCTTTTTCGATATGCTGGGCATACAGCCCGAAGCCGGGCGTTTCTTCTCCGACGCGGAGCGCGATGACGCGCAGAACGCGCATGCGGTGGTGGTGATCAGCCACAGCTATTGGAAGAATCAGTACCACTCGGATCGGTCGGCTATCGGGGCGAGCCTGCACATCAACCGTACGCCGTTCACGATTATCGGTGTGGCACCGGAAGGTTTTCACGGCACAACCTCGGGACTGGATTACGAGATGTGGATGCCGCTCACGATGTACGGGCAGCTGACCCATACGGGGACTTGGATGTTGCGCGACCGAAATGCGCGCTACTTCGTGATGTACGCGCGGCTTGCGCCAAGCGTAACCATGGAACAAGCGCGTGCGGAAGTGCAAGCGCTGGCAAATCGTATGGCGGTGGCCGACGCGGACTCGAACCAAGGAATTGGTGCGACGGTGTTGCCGGTTTGGCAGTCGCACTTCGGGACCCAGTCGATACTCCTGACGCCGATTACCATCCTGATGGGAGCCAGCGGCGTAGTGCTGCTGATTGTTTGCGCTAACCTGGCAAACCTGCTGCTGGCGCGCGCGACGGGGCGGTTGAAAGAGTTTAGCGTGCGGCTGGCGATGGGCGCGCGGCCGATGCGACTGATCCGGCAGCTTCTCACCGAAACACTGCTGATGGCGGTGGCCGGCTCGGTGTGCGGCTTGATGCTGGCAAATTTGCTGGGCGGCGCATTGCGCTGGCTGATCCCCGCGGTCGCGGGGCCGGCAATGTTGCAACCGCCGCTCGACGGGCAGGTCCTGGCATTCACCATGGCGCTGGCATTTGGCGTCGCGATTCTTGCGGGACTGGCTCCGGCACTGCACGCTTCACGAGCCAACGTCAACGAGATGCTGAAGGAAGGCGGCCGCAGCGGGAGTTCGGGCGCACAGTCGCACCGCTTACGCGGGCTGCTGGTGGCCTCTGAGGTGGCTCTGGCCGTTATTGCCTTAGTGGGCGCGGGATTATTCCTGAAGAGTTTCCAAACCGCGCGGGCCATTGATCCCGGCTTCAAGCCGGAAGGTGTGGCGTTGGCGCGCTTCGATTTTTCCACCGCCGGCTATGATGCACGGCAGACCGACAGTTATTGCCGCCGTCTCCGCGAGCAGTTGGAGCGCCAGCCCGGAGTGACCGCGGTCAGCTATGACGACTCAGCTCCTTTGGGATTTAGCGGGGGAAACTGGGAAACGCTTGAGGTGGAGGGCTACGTTCCGGGCCCAAACGAGAATATGAAGATCTACCGGGACCTGGTATCGCCTGGCCACTTCGACACGATGAGGATACCGCTGGTGGAAGGGCGCGATTTCGATTTGCGCGACGACGCTAAGTCCCTAAAGGTAATGATCGTCAACCAGGAATTCGTGCGGCGCTTCCTGGCCAATCGTAGCGTGCTCGGCCGCAAGGTGCACGGATGGGGCGAATGGTTCACCATCGTGGGCGTGGTTAAGGACAGCAAGTATCACCGCGTTACGGAGAGTCCGCAGCCGTACTTCTACGTTCCCATCCGGCAGGTTTTCCGCCCGGAGTATGGTTTGACGTTCGATGTGCGAACCTCCGGATCGGTGAATGAAGCGATTGCCGCGCTGCGTCGCGAGGCAATGGCGATTGATCCTGCCCTGACCGTCTTCGATGCCGAGCCGATGACCGAGTACGTTGCTGCATCGCTTTTCGGCGCGAAGATCGCGGCGAGCCTTTTGAGCGTGCTGAGCGGGTTGGGGCTGCTGCTGGCAGCAATTGGTCTGTACAGCGTGATGGCGTATGCCGTGGCGCAGCGGACCGGCGAGATCGGCATTCGCGTCACGCTAGGCGCCCAGCCAAGGGACATCATGCGCCTGGTCATCCGCCAAGGGTTGGCATTCGCGGCGGCGGGCCTGGTTGTGGGCTCGCTGGCGGCTGCGGCGCTGGCCCGCGTTGTGGCGGCGATGCTCGTCGGAGTGGGCCCAGCCGATCCCCAGGTGTACGCCGCGGCGGCCGCGTTTACGGCGTTAGTCACGCTAGCCTCGGCAGCGATCCCCGCCTGGCGCGCGTTGCGCGTGGACCCAGCGGTGGCGCTCCGCTGGCAGTAGAGCTAACTTCCGCACCCCTCCTCCGCCTGGCGGCCTTGCCCATTGACCTGCGATGATGCATGTGCCATTGTACTCACAGGTAAGAGTGGGGGATTTCTCCGATCGCGGGCGGTTCACCGCGACCGCTCAACAGCGCCAAACAAACCCACCTAATTTCCACAGTTTGTATTATGGACCACGACTTGGTGGAAATGTAGTATCGTGCAGACTGAAGCGTCGCAGCCGCTGCGGGCATGTTTCATGGCTAATCCGCCGGACCAAGAGAATCATCTGCGTGAGTTATCGGAGAGAGCTGTGTGCCCCAATTGTGGGAACACGATACCGGCGGGCGCTCGACAGGTGTACGGCCGCGGAGTATTTTGCAGCCTGGGCTGCGTGGCCCAATACAATGCCGCTGAGCTAACCGAGCGTCACCGCAGGATACTGGCGGCAGTTGAACGGCATCGTAATTTATAGAGGAAGATGGGGAACGTACCGCTATTTCCAGAGCTATTCGACCGCGAGGGCGAGTCGGGGATATTGCCTTGGCAGGAAATCAAGTATTTAGTGGAGGTAGGCCGCATTAGTCCGGACATCCCGGATGCTCAGATTCAACCCGCCAGCATAGACTTGCGCTTGGGTTCAAAGGCGTATCGCGTCCAGGCGAGTTTCTTACGGGGAAATTCGACAACACTTCTCAACAAGGTCCATGAGCTCCTTGACAGTATCATCGACCTGGCAGAGCCGACGCCTCAACTGTTGGAACCCGGAGTTGTATACATCATTCCACTGGTCGAAACGCTACGACTCCCAAATGACATACAGGGAATTGCGAACCCGAAGAGCACGACTGGAAGATTGGATATTTTTACGCGGCTAATCACTGAATGCGGAGACCAGTTCGACCGTGTTCCGCTCGGCTATTCTGGCAAACTGTACGTCGAAGTCTCTTCCCGGACTTTTCCGATACGTGTTAGGGAGGGGATGCGCCTTAATCAATTGCGATTTGTCCGTGGGAGTTCGTTAGACCCTGTTCGCAACGGTTCGTTGAAGAAATTGGCCAAAGAGTACCGATTGATCCATGAACCGACGCCGACCAAGGCTATGGACTCCAGCATTGGCGATGGCGTCGAAATCAGGGTGGACTTGCAGGGCGATGATGAATCCAGCATAGTCGCATACAAAGCAAAGGACTCTCCAAGAGCAGTCGAGTTGGACAAGCTAAATTATTACGACCCACAGGACTTTTGGGAACGCATCCCCCGTCCACGCCAACGGCGCATAATCCTCTCAAAAGGCGAGTTTTATTTGCTTGCATCCAAAGCTAGAGTTAGCGTACCCCTCAATCACGCGGCAGAAATGATTGCGCATGACCCAAGCATGGGCGAATTTCGCGTTCACTACGCAGGCTTTTTCGACCCGGGTTTCGGTTATGGGACCCACGGTGAAATACAGGGCACAAAGGCGGTTCTCGAGGTCAGAGCTTATGAGGTTCCGATTCTTCTAGAGGACAATGATGTGGTTGGAAGGCTTCATTACTATCCGATGGCAGGAGTGCCTCAGAAGGTCTACGGAGCGTCGATCGGGTCATCCTACCAAGAACAGGGCCTTGCACTGAGTAAGCAATTCAAGCGAGACGACCGCCTACGAGATCCCATCGGGCAACCGCGGACCATGGCCACGGCTTGAGGCCTTCTTGGTAGCAACTGAACGACTGTGTCTGACTCCGTAACTTAACCGGTTATCGGGCGTCTAATAGGTGTACGGCATTAAGTTGCTTAGTACCAGTACTTTAGGGCAGGAAATGGGTTGTCATTGGGTACTTGACAATCGCGGGCCGGTACCCAAACATGCGTAGAAGTTGTAGGTCCTGCCGAGTATCGCAAAGGACGAGGTAATGACCACGAATCTTAATCGACTTGCTGAGTCGCTTGAGCAAGCTGCGCCTGACCTGAAGCTGGAGGCACAGCTCCGTGAAGAGCGCTCGGCGATTGAAGAAACGTTGAAGACTGTGGGAGAATACGCCCTTCTGGGTGAGGATGGACGTGTCTACCTCATTACCGCCGCTGAAGAAAGTTCTAAATCCAAATAGCACTTGGGCAGCCTTGTGATTGCCCTTCTTCTCTCCTTCCTTTTAGTCGCCTACATAATAGTTCCCGGAATTATTGTTCGGCGGCTCATTTCGTTATTCGTTCCACTCAAGAAACCGCAGTGGACTCGAACCGAAGAAATAAGTTCCGCAGTTGCACGTTGCTTAGTGCCTTTTGCCATTGCCCTCATTCTCGTGAAGTGGGTCTACTGGTTCGGGCATCATCCTTTTTCCTTTGATGACTCGTCCCACCTGAGATGGTCGGATTACAAAACCGTCTTCACCGCAAGCTACAGTGAAAAACTATACGAGGACTTCCTACATACAGACAGCGACGCCTTTTGGCAGTCAGCCCTCCGCGTCTGCAAGAGGCAGTTGCGCCTGCTTGCATGGTACTACGTTGCTTCAGTGGTGCAGGCGGGGTTCATTGGATTGTCCACTTACTTTTACGGTGACTTGAGACGGAACAAAACATACGAATTTCTTGCGAGGAAATTTGTAATTCCAAATTTATCCGAATGGCACGTCATGCTCACTCCGTTTATTCACCCCCGCAAGCCCAAGCGTACAGTGCGCGTGGAAATCTTAACTCCTGACCAAAAGCTTTATCGCGGTACAGTAGGCGATTACCACATTGATAAGGATAGTGCTCTGACTGGGATCTTGTTAGAAGACGCCTATCGCTTCGACCGGAGAAAATACGAGGCAGAAATAGCGAAAGGTCAAACGAGTCCAAGCGACAGCTATTGGAAAAAAATACCGGGACATGCGTTGTACCTGCTCGCTGGGAAAATTCACAATCTCAATATTAGCTATCCGTCGGAAGTTCCGATGGAGAAGGTCGCGGAACAAAGCCTTAAAGGCATGAAGATAGCAGCGCGTGTTTCCAGTCAACCACAGGAAGTAACAACTGTCACCGTTGCAGAAACTCCTGGAGCGGGCGGAAAACAGCACCCGACGCAGCAGGACACGACGAAGAATTTCGCAAGATGCCCGCATTGCGCTTCAAAGGGTCGTGTATTCGAGGTCCTGCGCACGCCGTCTACCCCGTTGGTATCGCGTTCGGACGGAAGTTCATTTCATCTTTTTCTCCTTTCTTTGCACACTACAGTGCTTGACCAAAGGAAAAGGGTTACAGCGTTCTTTCGTTACGCGCTGGACAAGAATGGCATCTCAAATGGTCCAACAGTCGTCACTTTGGAAGACGCGCTGCACGGTTCGGAGGACCATACTCTCCAGCTTGTCGAAGACGTTGCAGATGAGCTTGCCACCAAGTTGCGAAATGGGGAAACCCTAGCAGGCATTTATGACAAAAGCGCCGGCAAACTAACCGCGCTTATACTGAAACCACCAGCAAAACAATGAAGAGGAAGTCCATTTTGTCTTTCGGCGCGACGAAGGAACTCTCTTCCCTTTAGGGCGCGGCAGCTTGTTTACCCTGAGCGCAGCCAGTAACTGAAAATCCTACTTTATGTCCAGCGACTGCAGCTTCGCATTCACCAGGAACGGACCATCGAACTCGGTCATTTCGCCCCAGCCTTTGCCAAGAACGGGCAGCAGCCGCGACGAAATCGTTGATGGGCGGCCTACGTGCCAGGTGGCGGCGTTCCCGTCCAGACGTGCTGAACGATTTGCCAACTGCCGTTTGGCTGGCGCTTGTAAATGATGATGTAACTGCCTTTGGCCGCGATTTTGGTGCCGCTGGCGATGGCGGTTAGGGTTTCCTGGAAGTCGCCGCTGTCGTAGGCCAGATCCCCGGATGTTTCGAGGTTCTGGCTGTGCAAGATGAGATCGCTGTTGAAGGTGGCCATTATGTTTTGGAAAAGGGTGCGGAGAGCGGCGGAGCCGGTGATGCGTTCGCCGCTGGGTTGCAGGAAGACGGCGCCTGGTGCGTAGAGCTTCACGATGGGTTCGAGCTGTTTGGTACGAAGGTCTTGGACCCAGTCTTCGCGGATCCTTGCGAGGGTTACGAGAGTCGAGTCGTGGAGGGCGGAGGTGGCCCTGGAGAAAAAAGTCGGTGCAAGGATGGTGGCGAAGGCCAGGAACGTCATCGCGGCGTAACGCGCCAAGCGGAATAGTGACGATTTGGCTGGGGGTGTGGAAGGGACGTTCATGCTCGCTCCTATTGGTCGGAATCTCTTTGACGTCAAACACGCGTGCCCCGGACGATGAATCCTAAGACGAATCTCTTACGAAAACACCGGGGTGGGGGGGTACACTTCCCATTCTGGAACTCGTCTCGCCCATTGTCCCCCCTGTCTCGCCATGCCACTTTTTCTCAATGAGGTACATCCTATCCGCTCACTTCACGTCCAGCGACTGCAACTTCGCGTTCACCAGGAATGGATCATCAAACTCGGTCATTTCCCCCCAGCCTTTGCCGAGGACCGGCAGCAACCGTGCCGAAAGCGGCTTGTGCCATTTCACCGCCAGGCTAGCCATATCACCAATAATCAGCGAAAGCTGTTCCGCAGTCACATCGCCCGGCAGCGGAATGGTGTCCAGTCCAGTGCCGCACACCGCCGAATAGCTGAGCAGCGCATCGATGGAAAGGTGTCCTTCGCTCCACCGTTGCGCCAGCCTCGTATCTTCCAGGACTGGCAGCATCAGACCGGAATATCCGGTCTGCTTCACTTTGACGTCTTTGACGGCCGCGGTAATCGTTGCCGCCGCCGTCAGCGTTCCGCTCATGCCCACCGGCTGCGTCGTCAGATTCTCGATGGCCGCGCCGATGGAAACATTTCCCGACGGCGCCGGCGAAAGATCGATCCCCATGTACGTCCAGCCCGTCTCCTGATCGACGCGACCCGCGTGCCGCTCGATGTCGAACGCGCTCGCGGCGAGCGAATCCGTCAGCCGTTGTTTCGCCGTCGCCAGGTCCGGCGCATCCTTGAATGCCGCTGCCACCACGTTCGCCGATTCCAGCGCAATCGCGAATTGATGTCCGAACCCGGTGTGATACGCCGCCGGAAAAAACGGCGTCAGCGGCTGCACCATGGCAATCGCCGCAAAACGAAAATTCCCCTGGCTGTGCTCCGTTTCCTCGAGTTTTTTCATCACCCGCGCCGCCGCGCCCACCGCGTTCCAACGCACGCCGTCCTCGCCGGCAACCACCAGGCTGGCATTCAGTTTTTTCGTGTTGCTCAGAATCTCAGCAAGGAGGTCTGCCCACCCAGCATCGTCGTTCGCATTCAGCATGGCCGGCCCGATCGACGCCGCGAACTTTTCTTGCTGCGCCAGAGCGTCGTATTCCTTGAAGAACGCGACTGTTTGTTGCGTCGTCAGTCCCTTGGTGTACTCCGGAAACGGCTGTGTCGCGATGCGGATCGTTTGCACCTGGTATCCCCGCGATTCCAGGGTCGTCTGCGCGCGCCTCAGCATCTTCAGCGCATCCGCAACCTGTTCCTTGTACTGCGCCCGGTCCAAATTGATGAACGCCGTGATCGCCCGTATCTTCGGCTTCTCTTGCGCGGGCGCTGCTGACGCTTTCTGCTGCGCCACTACGCCACTAGTCAGCGAAGCAAGCAGAAGTATCGAAAACAATATTTTGTGAATGGAAAAATGGAAGCGGCCAAAGCGGAAAGGGTGCATGGGACGATGCTCCTTGTAGGGGCGCGGCACCTGTCCCGACCTTGTCGGGATGCTGCGCCCCATAAGCATACAAGATTCGGCCGTATGCCAATGGGGCTGGATGAAAATGTAGGGGCGGACTTAAATCCGTCCCTCCGCTCTTTACACAAACGCGGCAATCCCGGTAATCCGCTCGCCGATCACCAGCTTGTGAATATCATTCGTCCCCTCGTAGGTAAACACGCTTTCGAGGTTGTTCATGTGCCGCATGATGCAGTAATCGTCTACGATGCCGTTCGCGCCCAGAATGTCGCGCGCCTTGCGCGCCGTTTCCAGCGCAATCGCCACGTTGTTCATCTTCAGCATCGAGATGTGCGAAGGATCGACTTTGCCATTGTCCTTCAACCGCCCCACGTGCAGCGCCAGCAATTGTCCCTTCACGATCTCCGTGATCATCCACGCCAGTTTTTCCTGCACCAGTTGGTGCGAAGCGATGGGCTTGTTCGCAAATTGCTTGCGCGTTTTCGCATATTGCAGCGCCGTGTCGTAACACGCCATTGCCGCCCCCAGCGCGCCCCATCCAATTCCATAGCGCGCCTGGTTCAGGCAACTCAGCGGCCCCTTCAATCCGGAAACGCCGGGCAGCAGATTCTCCTCCGGGATTTCGCAATCGCTAAACGACAATCCGGAAGTCACCGAAGCACGCAGCGACCACTTCCCGTGAACGTCCCAAGTCTTGAATCCGGGCGCGCCTTTTTCAACAAGAAATCCGCGGATTTTATCGTCCTCGGTCTTGGCCCACACCACCGCCACGTCCGCGATCGACCCGCTGGTAATCCACATCTTCTCGCCGTTCAAAATATATTTGTTGCCCTTCTTGACCGCGCGCGTCAGCATCCCGCCCGGGTTCGAACCGAATTGCGGCTCCGTCAAGCCGAAGCAGCCGATGGCCTTTCCCTGCTGCAAAAGCGGCAGCCACTTGTTTTTCTGCGCGTCGTTTCCGTACGAATAAATCGGATACATCACCAGCGCGCCCTGCACCGAAACAAAACTCCGCAGCCCGGAATCCCCGCGTTCCAATTCCTGCGTCATCAATCCATACGCCACGTTGGACATTCCCGCGCAACCGTAACCGTGCAGGTTCGCGCCAAAAAATCCCAACTCGCCGAGCTGCGGAATCAGCTGTTTCGGGAATGTCGCTTCTCGGCTGTGCTTTTCAATGATGGGGATAATTTCGTTTTCGACGAACTGCCGCGCCGTCTGCCGCACCAGCTTTTCTTCGTCGTTCAACTGCGAATCAAAATCAATAAAATCGACTCCGCCATATCCAGCCATGCTGCTCTCCTCGTTTCTGCGTGCCTCGAACTCGTGAGCCAACGCGCGCGGAGGTGGATGGCGCGTTCTCCGTCCGGCCACTCGTGAAAAATTCACAGGGAAATGATCGTGCCGCGGGCCCGGTTCCTAAAATGCATTCCGTCCTACAGCAACCCCAACTCTGCGATTGTAGCAAGCCCCTGAAAGGAGCGACAACAAATGGGCTGGTTGGCCGTCGCACGCCTGTGCCAAGACGGCGTTCGAATTGCACCGGGAAACCAGGAGAGTTTGCCATTCCGGGTGCGGGCGATTCCGGCAACTGCTTCGACTCTCTGTTTGAATGGGTCGTACTTGCGAGCCGGCCACGGAGTGCTCCTTCGAAGTAGTCAAGTAGAAACCCCAGTACCCACCCAACCTGTAACTTTTTCACCCATCGAAGCTCAGGCCGGAAGTCCGGACTCACGGCAAGAGCTAATAACACCAATGGAGTCAGTAGGTTATAAGGATTCCGAGGTTGGCGGCGGAAGTGCTATCTCTAATTGCGTAGCGAACCGGATTTCCGCGCAGCTGGGCGTCTCGAAGCGCCTGCTGAGGAAGAAGCCAGTTAACGATGAAAATCAATCCAAGAGCGAGATATTCACGGCAACTCAGTCGGATGAGCGGACTTACGCTTCTCGAGTTGCTGGTGGCGCTCACCGTCATCCTGATTATTGCGAGCATTGCTATCCCCAATTTGAATACCGCCATGCACTCATCCCGGTTGAAAGGGGCGGCCAGCGATCTTTCCTCGCTAATACAAGTAGCACGAATCCGGGCGGTGGATGATGACCACTTTTATTCGGTTTATGTGCTTCCTGCAAATAACAACAACAACGTTCAGCGAGGGTTTGTGGACATCTACCCGCAGGCAGCGACCGGAGCTTCCGGAAGCAACGGGACGGTCATCAATCAGCAAGACCCGATCATACAAGTAAGCAGAGAAGTCACACCGCAGCCTCAGGCGGCGGCGCCAAGCACGGCGGCCCTGCAGGCGTTGATATTGCCCGCAAATTCTCCGGTGGTGCCATTAGATGGAAACGCGGCCGGGACACCGATTACGTTTGGCCCGCGTGGTCTTCCTTGTTTGCCGGTAGGCGGAGTCTGCGACAGCCTGGGAGGCCCCCAAGCCTATTGGTTCTTTTTCCAAAACCAAATCAGCCAGAATTGGTCCGCTGTGACCGTGACGCCTGCCGGCAGAATCCAGAGATGGCTCTATTCCGGTGGGCCCAACGCGGTATGGGTCAGATACTAAGCGAGCGAAGGACGCCATGAAACGAACAGACAAGCGCAAGACCGTTCTTAAGAGAAAGCCGGAAGGCGGGGCGACGCTCATCGAGTTGATGATCGCCATGCTGGTGCTGGCCATCGGACTGGGAGCTCTCACGACCCTCTTTGTGGTGAGCATGGCCACGAATAACCGCAACAGCAAAGACACAACGGCTACGCTGCTGGCGCAGAAGGTGGTCGAAGAACTCTCGGCGCAGAGCGTCAATGCCACGGTGGTCGTAAACCTGACCGACTGCGTGGGGAACAACTGGCAGATACCTTCCACGCAGGGCGCGGCTTGGCCCAACGGCCAGGGCGCGGCTCTGATGAACAATCCCGGCAGCCCGTTTTACGGGGGCATCGACTTCAGCCAAGGAATCGGCAATGTTCCGGCGGGTTTCGCAATGCAATACGTGGACTGCGATCCGAACGGCCAGCAAACCACCTATGACGTGCGCTGGAACGTCATCAGCGTCACGGCGAACAGCACGCGGCTGATTACAGCTTCAGCGCGGCGGCTAGGGACCTTGAGCACTGGCGGCGGCCTGTACTTTGCCCTGCCCGTTACGTTGCGCACGGTTGGCGGAAGCTGAGAGGAGCTTGATGAAAATGAAGCTTATAAGCGGCAGCAAGAAGCCAATCTGGCAGCGCGGGTTCACCATGATCGAGCTCATCGTGAGCATGACCATCCTGATGCTGGTGGCCGGCGTGGTGGTGGAAGGCCTGAGGAAATTGCAGCAAAGAAACACGATGGATACCACCAAGGTCGATCTCACGCAGGAATCGCGCGAATTCATGGACCAGATCGTGAGCGACATCCATCAATCGGGTTATCCGGCCCTAAAAATGTTTGATCCAGCGACGCTCGCTTCGGCGAACAATTGCACCCTGGACGTGAATGTGTCGTGCGGACTGGTCAACGTGACGCCAAGTTCCCTGCAGTTCGAGGCCGACGTCGACGGAAGCGGCTCGGTCAGCGAAGTGTTCATCCAGCTCAACCCGCTCAATGGGCCCTGCCCCTGCATTATCCAGCGGGGGACAGTGACGAAAGCAGCGTGGTTGGCTAATGGAACCCCACCATTCTATTACACCGAAGTCAACAACGTTAACAATACGAACATATTTCTGGGCTACGACAATTCGGGAAACAACGTCGCGCTGGCTGGCGCTTGCCCTTATCCTTGCAACAACATCTCGGCCATTGAAATCACCTTAAACGTGCTCTCGCCGGCGCCGGATTCCAACGGACTTTTTCCGACGATTACGATGTCCACCGGCGTGAAGATCCATAACTTTAATTAGCACTTGCGAAGATTTTTGCGGAGGAACGAAATGAGAAACAAAACTGAAAATCGGAAGAACAGCCGGGAACGCGGCGTGGCCTTGCTCTTTGCGCTGTTTACGCTGCTCTTGCTTTCCGCCATTGCTGTTTCGCTGGTATTCATGACCAACACCGAAACCTCGGTCAACAGCAATTATCGTACGGAGCGCGTATCCGCACTTTCCGCCAAAGCCGGCATGGAGGAAGTTCGGGACCGGATGTCGATACTCCCTCCTACGGTGCTCCCCGGCCTGCTGCCTAGCGGGAACCCCGCGCCGGGTGTCTTTCCCCCGGCAGCCGGAAGCGTGCTGTATGTGTTAAACGAAGGGGCGGCGCCAGGCACGGTACAACCTTGGACCGCAGGGAACGCCTATATGGATGACGAACTTTGCCATGACTTCACCGGAGTGCAACTGCAAAAGCCGGCATCCGACGTGCGCTGCACGACACCGCCGACAGCGGCGGTGCAGACACCGGCATCCCTGCTAAACCCAGTGACCAGCAACTATCCGTGGAGCGGGACCGCTGCAGCTTTGCCCTACAAATGGGTTCGTGTGACCTTGAAGCAGAACGGTTCGGTGCAGAATTACCCGGTTAGCACTCCCCTCACTGCGGCCAATCAGGCAACGCAGGTCTGCTGGAATGGGAGCACCGAGTTGCTTGTGAATGCCCCGACCTTGAATTGCCAGGATAACTCCGTTCCAGGCCAGCCCTTGGTGCCCCAAGCGGCTACTCCCGTCTTCATGATCACCAGCTTGGCAGCGAGTGCCAGCGGTAGCACGCGAAGAATGGTTCAGGCCGAGGTGGCCCTGCCTCCCGCCCAGCCTTTCCCTTACGGGCTGTTCGCTACCGGAACGGCGTGCCCCGCTATAAATTTTCATGGCGGAGGCAACAGCAACCCCTTCACCGATGCCTATAATTCCAAGGCCGGCGCATACGGCGGCGCCAACCTGTCTGACACGGGAGGGGCGGTCGGGGCCAATGGCGGGGTCAGCCTCTCTGGGCATGCGTCGATTGGCGGTAACATTGGCATACAAAGCCTGCCAGGGGTGGGACCGCAAATCCCTTGCGCTGGGGGCGATTACAGTACAACCGGCGCAAACGCAGGCCTATATAACCCTAATGGAGCCGGCCCTAACCCCAACCAACTCCAGCAATTGCTCCAACCCGTTGTATTTCCAACGCCGCCGGATCCAACGCCTCTGCCAACGGCAGCCAGTCCGCAGCCTGCAAATCCAGCGGTGCCTGGGACATACGGTGATATCAATATTAATGGCGTGCTCACTTTGGCTCCCGGGGTGTACAACATCCACAGCCTTTCCATCGGTGGGGGTAGTGGCGCCCTGACGGTTAGCCCTCCCGGGGCAGTGGTCTTGAATTTTCCTAGTTCAAGCGCAACCCCCATCACCATCACGGGCAAAGGCATCTTGAATTCAACGCTGATACCCAACGACTTGCAGATCAATTACGGCGGTAATGGAACGATCAGCATTAAAGGTCAGGGAGCGAGCTATGCAATTGTGGACGCTCCCAATGCCGCCATTGCCGTTGCAGGCAACGGAGACTTTTTCGGCCGGCTTGTCGGCAATACGATCGACTATGGCGGAAACGGAAAGTTCCATTTCGACACGGCCAGCGCGCTGGCGCCGAAGTCCAACGCAGGCTATCAGCTGATCAGTTTCCGGGAAGTAGCTTATTAGGCCGGATTCCGGACTGGCTGAACGAGCGCGATAGAACCTGGGCCGCGGAAGATTCCGCGTACAGGTTCTGCAGAAGCCTTAGGACCCGCCGCACCCTGCATGACGGACGAGCGAGAAGCTTGTTCGCGAGCCGGGTGCGGCTTTTTTTCTTCCTTGCAAACCCTTGGCTTCTTCTAGGGCATCCCCTTGGGGACTTTTTCCTCGCGGCCACCGTGATATCCTGCTTTTTACATTTTTCTCCAGCTCGCGCGTGCCTTACGTGCTGACGGGAAGAACCACAATTCCAGGTGAGCCTCGAAAGACGATGAAAAGGACGCTGCGGCCGCAAATCCTGATCTTTGACGTGGACGGGGTACTGGTGGATGTGCGCGGGACATACTGGCGGTCGGCGCTGGAGACAGTACGCTACATTACAGGCAAGCGGGTCACCTATGCGGAGCTGCACCGCTGGAAGAGTAAGCCGGGTTTCAATGACGACTGGAGCATGGTGTCGGCGTGGGTGACTTCGCTGGGACATCCGGCGACGTATGAGCAAGCACGGGAGGCGTTCGAAAGATTTTATTGGGGAAGCAACGGAAAGCCGGGGAACGTGCGAAACGAAAAGCTGCTGGTGACACCGCGGCAGATTGAAAAGTGGGCGCAAAGCTACGAGCTGAATCTTTTCACCGGGCGCACGCGGCAGGAATTCTCGTACACGTTCGAACGCTGGCCCGCGACGAAATATTTCCGCACCATTGTTACCATGGACGATGCGGAAAAGAAGCCGCACCCAGAGGGATTGCAGAAAATCCTCGGCCAGCGCGATCCGGCGGCAGCCCTGTATTTGGGCGACAACATCGACGACGCGCTGGCGGCGCGCGCTGCGGACGTTCCGTTTATGGCCATTATCGCTCCGGGCGAAGGCAGTTACCGCCAACGCGCGGCGCGGTTCCGGAAACTCGGCGCACTGGCTCTGCTTCCTCACGCCACGGAGCTGAACCGCTGGCTGAAGTAATGGCGCGGGAACTCTTGCATTGTGGGAGGGGAATATAATAGTGGAGCAAAGAATTTCGGAATTATCCATGCGAGCCATCAAATTCGCCAGGCTGCCAATGCTAACAATGCTCGCTGGACTCGGCTGCCTTGTTCCTGTTGCGATTCGCGCGCAAGCGCCCGCGGGGCCTCTGCCCGCGGCGCAGGCTCGGCCTGTTCCTGGGTCCGCAACCAAGCCCCAGGAGGAAATTCCGCTGCCTCCGCCGCGCACGACCATTCTGGGCGCCTGGAAATTCGATCCGGACGATAGCGACGACCCGAGCAAGAGGCGGCAAGACTCCCGGGATTCAAATGGTGGGTACGGTAGCGGACGCGGGCGTACGGGCGGCGGTTATCCGGGCGGGGGACGCGGCGGGTACGGAGGGAGGCGCGGAGGAGAAAGCGATGAAGAGCGACAGAGAATGCGCGAACTCCTTACACCGGCGAAGTCGATAGCCATCTCGATGACCGGTGCGGAAGTCGACCTAATCGATGACCGGAATCGCAAACTGGCGTTGATGACCGACGGGCGCAAGCTGAAAAAATCGAAGGACGAAAATTATCAGGAGATTGCGGCGAAATTTGACGGCAACCGGCTGGTCACCGACGAAAAAGACCCGCACGGCAACAAGATGAGCCGGACGTTTGAATTGTCAACCGAGGGTCGGCAACTGTACGAAACGTTGCACATGGTGACAGGCCGCAGCAACTCGCCGCTCACCATCCGTTACGTCTACGACATTCCCATTCCCGCGCAAACGCGGCAACAGGCAACCCATTAAGCCGGTTTCCATTACAAAGGTTGAGCGGCTCTAAGGACTCACGCAGTGGGGGAATTATCTCCGAGACAGCTCAGCTCCACGAGATGGAAAGTTCCGAGCAGGGTTTGCCCTCGTCGATGGGCGTCGCGAAATGAATCGTGACATCCCTAGCGCCGGAGATTTCCAAAGCTTTTTTGAAAAAGCCGATAATCGCAAAGCCCATGATGCGGTGCTGTTTCTCAAAGCCGGTGTACCTGACTATAGCGTTGCCGCGCGCCGGCATCTGAACCTCGATGGGCACTCCCTGGAAATACGTGGCGTGGACGGCGGCGATTCTTTTTATTACAAATTCGGGAGAGCCTAATTTCACGAAGGCCTTATAGATACCGCGAAGTTGCCTTTCGATGACGGCCTCCGAGCCGCGGGTGACCATTTCTTCGTTTCCATCGGCAAGGACCTTGATCTCCACCTCGAGAAAGCGCGTGAACGCATCCAGGGGATACCACGTAGAGGCGAAGATTTCGCCTTCGAAGACCTTGCGAGTTTGGTCATCCAGGAGGTCCAGGATTTTTTTGAACGAATCATCACCGGATCGGCGTCTGATCTGGTTGATGGTTTCCTGAATTGCAGAGCCTTTGATCTGGACCACGCGATTCTCCAGGAAGAGCAGGACGATTCACGACTCAGTCCATTCCGAGCGTACCACTACCGTGAGAGAGGGATAGAAGCAGTTGTCGTGATGACAATCTGCGGAGAGCGAATTGGATCGGAAAGCGACTCGGGCTCGGTAATTGCGGCATTGGCCGGTCACGTTGACGGAACGGCTCCGTGAATGCTATAAAATTAAGTTTCAAGACGGCAGCGATAAGCCCACCGTGCGCTTCTTCGGGGTAGGAGCGCGGCTGCCAGGTCAGTGGCCAGTTGGCGGCCACGGTCGACGGAATTTAGGCGATCCCAATTTCGATGCAGACGATTGTTCTCCAGCTAGGCGAACTGTTCCTTCAGGCTGTGCCTACGGTCCTGATTATCCTCCTTTTTTACTTCATCTTACGGGCGATTTTCTTCAAGCCGCTGCTGGCGGTGATGGCGGAGCGCGATGCCCGTACCGTGGGGGCGCAGAAGGCTTCGGAAGCAGCACAGGCCGCGGCGGCTGAGAAGGTCAAGCAGTGCCAGGAGGCGCTCCGGCAGGCGCGCGGGCAGGTGTATGCCGAGCAGGAGGCCGCTCGCAAGAAACTTCTCGAAGAACGTGCCGCACAGATCAAAGAAGCACGCACGAAAGCTTCGGGCGAAGTCAGCGCCGCAAAAGCGCGCGTGGCGGCTGAACTCGCCGCGGCTCGCCGCGAAGTGGAAGCCACCGTGGCGCAACTTTCCGCGGAAATCGCGCGGCGCATACTGCAAACTCCGCCGCGTCCCGGCGTTCCCGCGAGAGAAGCTCGATGACACGAAATCGTTCCCTTTTCCTGGCTGCGGGAATGCTATTTGTGTTGCTTTTCGCCGTTGTCGGCGCGAATGCCGCGGAGGAAGGCGGGAACGCGGCTACCGAACGCGCCACGGAAATTTTCAAGTGGATCAATTTTACCATTGTGGCCGGCTTGGTCGTTTGGGTGTTCGGCAAATTGCTGCCGCCGGTATTCCGAAAGAAAGCGGAAGCGATCAGCTCCGCGATCTCGACTGCCACCAATGCCAAGGCCGCGGCGGACGCGCAGCTTCGTGAAGCGGAAAGCAGGCTCGCAAATCTCCAGAAGGAAGTCGTGGAACTGCGCGCCTTCGCCGAACGCGAATCCGCAGCCGAAGTGGCGCGCCTGCGCGCGGCTACGCAGAGCGATGCGCAGAAAATTGCCGCTGCTGCGAAAGCGGAAATCGAAGCCGCGGAACGCGCCGCGCGCCTGGAATTGAAAGCGCTGGCCGCGAATCTCGCGGTGGATGGCGCGGAGACGCTGCTCGTGAAGCAACTCACTCCCAAGGCACAGGATTCGCTGATCAGCAATTTCGTGAAGAGCCTCGAAGGGAGACCGAATTGAAGTCCGCGAGCCTCCAGTATGCGAATGCGTTGGCGGACATCGCGCTGGCTCAGGGCGCCGCCGAGCCGGCTGCCAAGCACCTCAGCGAATTTGGCGCGGCGTATGCGCAATCCGCGGAACTGCGCACGTTTCTGGCAAGCCCGGCGGTGAGCATTGAAGCGAAGCACGCCGTTATCGAGAAGATCGCAGCGCGGCTGGGCGCGAGCAAAATCATTCGCAATTTTCTTTTTGTGCTTGCGGACCACCGGCGCACGCTGCTGATCCCGGAGGTTATCGGCGCGTTTCACCAGGTAATCCGGCAGCGGCAGGGAGTTGCGGAGGCGGAAATTTCTTCCGCCGTGGAATTGAGCGCGGCGCAAAAGAAAGAGATGGCGGCGACGCTGGCACGATTGACGGGCAAGAAGATTGAAACAAAGTACGCGCTCGATCCGGCGTTATTGGGCGGCGCGGTGGTGCGGATCGGGGACACGATTTACGATGGCTCGTTGCGCAGCCGGTTGAATGAGATGCGCGCGCGCCTGGCGGCCGAGTAGATACGGATTTACGGCGGGTCGGGCTAAAGCCCGGCGTCTAAATAGACCGGGTCGGGAAACGACGGAGCAGGCATGGCGAATATCAAGGCGGACGAAATCAGCAAGATTCTGCGCGAGCAGATTGAGAACTACGAGCAAACCGTTTCGGTCGACGAAGTCGGCGCGGTGATCAGCGTCGGCGACGGCATTGCGCGCGTGCATGGCCTTGAAAAGGTGATGGCCGGCGAAATGCTGGCTTTTCCGCATAACGTTTTTGGCATCGCGCTGAATCTCGAAGAGGAAGAGGTTGGCGTGGTGCTCTTGGGCGAGTCGCAGGAGTTGAAGGAAGGCGATGTCGTCAAGCGCACGAACACGATTATGTCCGTGCCGGTGGGGGAAGCGCTGGTTGGGCGCGTCGTCAATCCGCTGGGCCAGCCGGTCGATGGCAAGGGCCCCATCGCGACGAAGCAGCGCAATCCGCTCGAGAAGATCGCGCCTGGCGTGCTGGACCGCCAGCCGGTACGCGAGCCGTTGCAGACGGGCATCAAGGCGATCGACAGCATGATTCCGATCGGGCGCGGCCAGCGCGAGCTGATCATCGGCGACCGCCAGACCGGCAAGACCGCCGTCATTCTGGACACCATCATTAATCAAAAGGGCGGCGACATCATTTGCATTTACTGCGGCATCGGGCAGAAGCGGTCAACGATCGCGCAGGTCGTGAAGACGCTTACCGATGCGGGCGCCATGGACTACACCATCGTTGTTACCTCCTCCGCTGCGGAGCCGGCTTCGCTCCAGTACATCGCGCCTTACGCCGCCTGCGCGATGGGCGAATTTTTCCGCGACACCAAGCGCCATGCTGTCACGTTTTACGACGATCTATCCAAGCACGCGCAGGCTTACCGAGAAATCTCATTGCTGTTGCGGCGTCCTCCGGGACGCGAAGCGTTTCCGGGTGACGTGTTTTATCTCCACTCCCGTTTGCTTGAACGCGCGGCAAAATTGAATGACAAGCTCGGCGGCGGTTCGCTGACCTCGCTGCCGGTCATCGAGACGCAGGCTGGCGACGTTTCCGCCTACATTCCTACGAACGTGATTTCAATTACCGACGGCCAAATTTATCTGGAAGCGGACCTTTTCAACGCCGGCATTCGTCCGGCGATCAACGTCGGCATTTCGGTGAGTCGTGTCGGCGGCAACGCGCAGATCAAGGCGATGCGGCAAGTGGCCGGCTCGCTGCGCCTGGATATGGCGCAATACCGGGAGCTCGCGGCTTTCGCGCAGTTTGGCTCCGATCAGCTCGACAAAGTGACGCAGGGCCAGCTCGCTCGCGGCCAGCGGCTTACGGAAATCTTGAAGCAGGATCAATATGTTCCGCTGGCGGTGGAAAAGCAGGTGTTGATCCTTTACGTGGCGACGAGCGGCTCGCTGGATGCCGTGCAGGTGGCGGAAGTTCGCCGGTTTGAGCGCGAGTTCCTGCAGTTCGTCGAAACGAACTACCCTTCGATTTTGAAGAATGTTGCGGCGAAGAAAGCGTTGGACGATGGCATCAAGGCGGAAGTAAAGACCGCTTTAGATGCCTTCAAGGAACGGTTCACAGCCGCGGTTGCCGCGGCGGCAAAGTGAGGATTCGCGCTTAACGACTGACAATGGCCACACTTCTCGATTTCCGGCGTCGCATCCGCTCGGTGAAGAACACCCAGCAGATCACCCGCGCGATGAAATTTGTCGCCGCGGCGCGGTTGCGCCGCGCGCAGGAAGCGGCTATTGCGGCGCGCCCGTATGCGAAGGAACTCGCGCGCATGCTGCGTTCGATTATGTCGCGCATCGCGGAGCCGCAGCAACCGCTGCTGGCCCACCGGCCGGAAGAAAAAATCCTCGCGATCGTGTTGTCGGGCGAGCGCGGCCTGGCCGGCGCTTTCAACGCCAATATTCTACGGAAAGCCAGCGATTTCTTCCGCGCGAACAGGGGAAAGAAGATTTCAACGATTCCCGTCGGCAAGAAAGGCCGCGACTCGCTCAAGAAGGCGGGATTCAACATCATCGCGGAATACGTGAACGTCCTCGCGCGCGTGGACTTTGCGACCGCGCGGGAAATCGCCCTGCTGGTTACGGATCTTTATGCCAAGGAAGAGATCGATTCGGTGTACCTCGTGTTCAGCGAATTCAAGACGGTGATGACGCCGAATCTGGTGGTTACCAAGCTCCTGCCGGTCGAGGCCGTTCATGCCGATGAAGAATCCGCCGCCGAGCAAGAGAGTGCGCAAGTGGATTACATCTACGAACAGCCCGAGGAACAGCTCCTCGGCAAGCTGCTTCCTCGCTACATTGAAACGCAGATTCTCCGCGCGATGCTGGAATCATCCGCGGCAGAACACGCCGCGAGAATGACGGCAATGGAATCGGCAACCAAGAATGCCGGCGACGTCATTGATGCCTTGACGCTTCACATGAATAAAGTCCGTCAAGCGGCCATCACCAAAGAAATTATCGAAATCGTCAGCGGCGCTTCTTACGGCGCTTAGGAGAAAGCGGCATGGCAGAGAAATACGCAGGCGTTGGGCACGTCGTACAGGTCATCGGGCCTGTGATGGATATTCAGTTCGAGGCGGGGCACCTTCCCGCCATCTACAACGCCGTGCACATCACCAGCGAAGGCTTCAACATTCCCGAGCCGCTCGATGTCACCGCGGAAGTCCAGCAGCACCTTGGCGAAGGCCGCGTGCGCGCCATCGCCATGGAGCCAGTCGAGGGCATGGTGCGCGGCATGAAGGCCTACGACCTTGGAAAAGGGATTGAAGTTCCCGTGGGCCGGCCAACGCTGGGCCGCGTGATGAACGTTCTGGGAAAACCGGTCGATCAGCTCGGCCCCATTGTTAGCGATACTTACTACCCGATTCATCGCCCTGCGCCGTCGCTGGAAGATCAATCCACGACGCTTGAAATGTTTGAGACCGGAATTAAGGTCGTCGATTTGATCGAACCGTATTTGAAGGGCGGCAAGATCGGCCTCTTCGGAGGCGCGGGAGTTGGCAAAACCGTTCTGATCATGGAGCTGATTCACAACGTCGCGATGAAACACGGAGGCGTCTCCGTATTCGCGGGCGTCGGCGAGCGCACCCGCGAAGGCAACGACCTCTGGCTGGAAATGTCCGAGGGCGGCGTTATCGTACCAGGCAATTCGGAGAAGTCGCGCGCGGCGCTGATCTACGGCCAAATGACGGAGCCTCCCGGCTCGCGTCTCCGCGTGGGCCTCACCGGCCTGACCGTCGCTGAATATTTCCGCGACCAGGAACACCTCGATGTGCTGCTTTTCATCGACAATATTTTCCGCTTCGTGCAGGCGGGCTCGGAAGTTTCCGCGCTTCTCGGACGCATGCCTTCGGCCGTCGGCTACCAGCCGAACCTCAACACGGAAATTGGCGAGTTGCAGGAGCGCATCACCTCGACGAAGAGTGGGTCGATCACTTCGGTGCAGGCCATTTACGTTCCCGCGGACGACTACACAGACCCCGCCCCGGCCGCGACGTTTGCGCACCTGGACGCAACGACCAACCTCAGCCGCCAGATCGTCGAGCGCGGCATTTATCCGGCGGTCGACCCGCTGGCCAGCTCTTCGCGGATTCTCGATCCGCGCATCGTGGGCGCGGAACACTACGCAGTAGCGCGCGGCGTGAAGTCGATTCTGCAGCGCTACAAGGATTTGCAAGATATCATCGCCATTCTCGGTATCGAAGAACTTTCCGACGAAGACAAGCGCACTGTGGCCCGCGCGCGCAAGATCGAGAAGTTTCTCTCTCAGCCGATGTTCGTGGCCGCACAATTCACCGGCCTCGAAGGAAAGTACGTCAAGATCGAAGACACCGTGCGCAGCTTCAAGGAAATCGTGGAAGGGAAGTACGACGACGTCCCGGAACAGGCGTTTTACATGGTTGGCACCATCGACGAAGCTCTCGAGAAAGCCGAAAAAATGAAGGCAAGCGCTTAACGAAAAATGTTGCCCGACGCCATCGAGCTGGTGATCGTTACGCCGGAGAAGCAATTGCTCCGCGAGAAGGCCGTCGAGGTGCAGATGCCGGGCGAGAATGGCTATCTCGGCATTTTGCCGGGGCACGCGCCGCTCATGACCGAGCTGGGCATCGGTGAACTCAGCTATCACGACAGGGGCGGCAAGGAATCCGCGCACATCGCGATCGTTCGCGGATTTGCGGAAGTTTTGCCCGACCGCGTGACCGTCCTCGCGGAAACGGCCGAGCGCGCGGAGGAAATAGACTTGCAGCGTGCCAAAGATGCGCTGGCGCGCGCGGAGAAGCGTTTGGCCTCAAACGATCCAAATATCGACTGGGACCGCGCCAACATTGCGCTGCAGCGCGCGCTGATCCGCATCCAAGTAGCGACCAAGCGGCGCAGCGCCCTCGTCTCAGGATCTTGAATTATCCCTCATTGCTGCTCGCGACACACCACCTGCGACCTCGCTCCGCGGTCCGCATCTAATCGAATGAGACCGACCAAACAATGGAACCCATCATCATGTACAGCACCAACTGGTGCCCCGATTGCTGGCGCGCAAAGTCCTTCTTGAGAGCGCGCGGCGTTGCCTTTCGCGAAGTGAATATCGAAGAAGATCCGTCGGCGGAAGAGATTGTCCTCAAAGCCAACAATGGCAAGCGCACTGTTCCCACGCTGGAAGTCGGCGGCCGCTACTTTGCGTGCAGTCCCTTCGACGCAGAGCAACTTGCCGAGGAACTCAATATTTCCCTCAATCCGTGAAGCTGCGGAATTTTTTCGCTTCCTAAAGTGACACGCCGCGCGCCCACACGCTGGTTACGTGCAATCCCGCATCGAGCAGCAAGATATCCGCGTCCGCGCCGACACGCAGTGAACCTTTCTTGAATTCAATTCCGAGCAAAGTGGCGGGGTTCAGCGTCAGCATGCGCACGGCGTCCGCTAAGGGAATGCCGAGCGCTACGATATTTCGCAGCGCGCGGTCGAGCGTGAGCGTGCTGCCTGCCAGCACTCCATCGGCGTTGCGGCAAACGCCGCCGCTCACGGTCACTTCAAGATCACCCAGCATGTACTTTCCGTCCGGCATGCCCGTGGCGGAAAGACCGTCGCTCACTAGCGTGACGTGCGTGGCTCCTTTGGCGAGTAGTAGCAGTTTCATGGCGGCTTCTTCGACGTGTACGCCGTCGGCGATCAGTTCCGCGTTGACGTCCGGCGAAGTGAGCACGGCGCCGATGACGCCCGGATCGCGGTGCGAAAATGGACGCATCGCGTTGTAGACGTGGGTAGCGCTGCGCGCGCCGTGAGCCATGGCCGCGCGAGCCTGCTCGTAGGTTGCGTCGGTATGCCCCATCGAAACGACCAGACCGGCTTGCCGCGCCGCATCGATGCACGGAGCGGCGCCGAGGACTTCCGGCGCGATAGTCAGGATTCTGGCATTGCCAGCAGCGGCCTTGAGAAAACGGCTGAGCGTCTCCGCCGACGGGAGCTGAATCCATTCGGAGGGATGGACTCCGCGGCGCGCTTTGCTGATGAAGGGCCCCTCGAGGTGGATTCCCAGGACTTCCGCGCGGGCTTCATCCGTTTCGCGCTGGTGAGCGACGTAACCGGCGATGCCCTCGACGGCGCGGAGAGTGTGGTCCGTGCTGGCAGTTACGGTGGTGGCGACGAGAGACGTGGTGCCATATTCCGAGACCTTGCGGGTGATCGCACGCAGGGCATTGGCGGTTCCTTCCATGACGTCGTGGCCGCCGGCGCCGTGGATGTGCACGTCTATAAATCCGGGAACTGCGATCTTGTCAACGGCGCGAATTTCTTGCGCTCCCGCGGGCAGGGCCATCCCGGAGCGCGGACCAATGGCTTCAATCACGTCTTCGCGAATCAGGAGGCCTGCATCGTTGATTTCTGTTGCCGGAGTCAGCGCACGGCCGGCATGAATGAGGATGGTGGACATGGCAGCACAACATCGTAACGGAAATACTTCGCCGCACAAAACAAAACGGGCGAGCCGACTCGGTCGGCCCGCCCGCCTGGAAAATGTTGCCAGACAACTCTTACATGCTCTTTGCAGCCGCCATGTCGATGCTGGTGAGCTTCAGGTTCTCGCCTTCCACGGTGCCCTTCACGGTCACGTGATGTCCGGCGTGCGCGGCCACCTTATCCTGCGCGTCGACAACGTACACCTTCTTATCCGTGTCGTTCACGAACACGTACTTGGCGCCATGCTCTTTGACGCACTTGGTGGTGCACTCCGCCGTACCTGCCTTGTCATTCGCGCCCTTCACTCCGCACTGGCTGTCTGAGATCCAGCCGGTCCATGTGCCATCGGCGGCCATGGTGAGTGCTCCCGCGAAGAGCGTTGCTGCCATTGCCACTGCGAATCGTACTTTCATGATTTCCCCCTCCAGAAATCCACTGGTTTTTAATCCTCTGGGCCGCCCATAAGCTTGGCACAGAGGCGCTCAAGTGTCCAGACTCTTACTGGGACCTATTGGTTCGGATTCTTATTCCCGGACGATCTTCAACAAGAAAGGGAGGATTCTGTGGAATCCTCCCTGGTCCTGTGTGCTCTGCAGAAGAAGACTAGTGTTCGCGGTACGCGCTTATTGCCCGGACGCCGTGGCACTGGCCGAGGCTGTTCCAGCCGCCTTCGGAATGCTGAGGTAACCCGTGGCGGTGGACTTGGTGACCTTGTTGACCACCAGTTCCAGGGCCGCGCGGGTCCCGCCGGTGTAGAAGAAGATCGGTTCGTTCACCGAGCGATCCTTCTTTTCAAAGCTGTTGTCATCCGCCAACACGTTGATCGTGTAGCGGTTCTTCCGAGTGTTGGTGTCCTTCAACTCGATCTGGATGGAGCCGACCTTGGTCGCACCGCCCTTGCGCTGCACGGTGAACTCGAAGTAATCGCGCTGGCCCATGTGACGGAGCTGATCGATTTCATCATGGTTCCGCGCGATAAGCGTGCCCATCTCGCTGCGAGCCATCTGAATGCTGTTCTTGGTGGCGTCCAGGTCGCTCTTTACGCCGGTGACGTCCCCGTTCAACTTGTTCACATCATCCGCGTTCGCTTTGGTGGCCAATTCGGCCTTCACGGAAGTTGCCAGGCTGGTCACTTTCTGGTCGACCGCAGTGGTCGCATTCTTATTCTGCTTGCGCGCCGCTATGAGTTCGCTCTGGGTAAGTTTGAGCCTGTCGGTGACAACCTTCACGTCGCTCTGCAATTGCTGGTTGATCTCGTCGGCTTTGGCCAGCCGCTGAGACAGGGCATCATTCGCCTGTTTCACGGTGGCTTGCGTCGATTGCTCAGCGCTCTTGGCCTGATTCATGGCGCTCCAGCCTACTCCTAGGCCGAGCAGCGAAAGGCCGCCCAACACCGCCACTGCCAATCCGACCCAACGCGGTGCCCCGACGGCATTCGGGTGGGCTGATTCTTGGAATTCGCTCATATGCTGTGGATCTCCTTTTGGCTTCTTGCCCTGTACCATGAGGGAGCATGCGTTTCGCCAAAGGGGGTCATTCTCGCCCCATGTCAACTAAACCATGCAAAATCAATGAATTAAGGGTTAGTTAGGGGGTGAAAGGGGAGGGTTTAGTAAGTACTAGTACCAGTAAAGATTACGTGGGATTCTTGAAAACCGTATAATTTGCCGTCAGTACTCTTAGGAACGCCACAGGGTTGAGCGGGGGTGAATCAAGAGCCACAGACAGCCAAGCATGATACCGTAGCCCAGACCAAGCTTCTATTTTTCAATGAGTTAGCGAGAAAGAGTTCAAGCGGCGCGAGAACCGGCTTCGGCACCGGCAATGCGTTCAGAGCTAAAATACCGGTCCAGTGTATTGACGGCGGCGTCCAAAACCAGGTGGCAGTCGGAGCAAGCTTCCAGATGGCGCTTAATCTCGACTTCGACGGACTGGGAGAGCCGCCCCTCTAAGTACCAACAAATCAAATGGATAGTGTCCTTGCAGCTCATGTCCCCCGTCCCTCAGATCCCCAAAAGCCGACTTTTCGGCTGGCTATTGGGCGTGCATTTCCCGCGCCAAACCCAAGGTTGGCGGCTGAGGAAAACATCTGCTGTCAAATCAGGCATTTAGCCGGGGTGGCATGACTTCGAGGCCATAAGCGCGTGGCAATTCTTGAAAAGATTACACTTGCCGTGCTTCAAATGTGCAGAATCCTGTCAAAACATCGTCAGCGCTGCGGGGTTACGGTCATCTCCCGCAGAGCCTTGGATTCGCTTCTCGAGCGGGGGATGGGTGCTGAACAAAGACGAAAAGGTGCCTCCGCCGAACATGGGCTTTACGATGCACAATGCCGAGGTCGACGGGGAAAGCGAGGTCGTGGGTATTCGTTGGTTGTAAGCCCCGAGCTTTTGGAGCGCACTTATTAAGCCATAGGGCTGGCCCACCATCCGCGCTCCAGTTTCGTCCGCGGAGAATTCTCGCTGGCGCGAAAGAGCGAGTTGCAACAGAAATGCGCCGAGAGGCGCCAGAATAATTAGCAGCAGCCCGAGGATGCCTGACCCGCCACCCCGCTCGCGATCGTCGCGGTCGCCGATACCAAACCAATACCCGAACCGCGGGATCCACATGATGGCCCCCGCCAGGGTTGCCGCAATCGAACTGATCAAAATGTCGTAGTTACGGACGTGCGAAAGTTCATGAGCGATGACGCCTTCGAGCTCGTCATCATTCATGAGCTCCAACAGACCCTCGGTCACGGCCACGGAGGCATGCCTGGGGTTTCTGCCGGTTGCAAAAGCGTTCGGCGCGGCTTCCGGGATCAGGTACAGCTTTGGCACCGGAAGGTTTGCTTTGGCTGCGAGACGCTCCATCACCGCGTAGAGTCTCGGCAATTGTTCGCGCGAGACGGGCCGCGCGCCGCTGGAGAGCAACGCGATTTTGTCCGAGAAGAAATAGGCGAATGCATTTGTGCAGACCGCAATTCCCAAGCCCAGGGTCAGGCCATTTCGCCCGCCAAAGTACTGGCCCATCAGCATCAGGAAAAGCGTCAGGGTTCCCAGCAAGAAAGTTGTGCGAATAATTCTCATTGTTCCTCTTGTGTCTTAATACGTCCAAACCACCCTAAATCTTACTCCTTCGAGAAAATACGGAGCTCCCTGAGCTCGCCCGCTTCTACCCATTAGATTCCTGCGGCAGCGGCGGGTTGTTTGGTCTTCGATCGCTCAAACTTCATCGCGTCCTTCTGCCCATCGCGGTCCACGCGCACATGATCGCCGGGCAAGACCTTGCCTTCCAGGATCTGCAGCGCCAGCGGATCCTGAATGAGCCGCTGGATGGTTCTGCGCAGCGGCCGCGCCCCATATGCGGGATCGTAGCCTTCGCGCAGCAACAACTCTTTCGCTGCGGGCGTCAGTTCCAGAGTAATCTGGCGCTCTTCGAGCAACTTCTCGACGCTCTTCAGCAGCAAGCCGACGATGCGCTCCAAGTGCTCTTTTCCGAGCGGGTTGAAGATCACGATCTCATCGATGCGATTGAGGAACTCCGGCCGGAACGCAGCGCGCAATGCGTCCATCGCCTGCTTTCGCGCTCTCTCCGGATCCTTGTTCGCCAATTCAAAGATCGCCGTCGATCCAACGTTGCTGGTCATCACCAGCACGGTGTTGCGGAAGTCCACGGTGCGGCCCTTGCCATCGGTGAGGCGCCCGTCCTCGAGAATCTGCAACAGCACGTTGAAAACATCCGGATGGGCCTTTTCAATTTCGTCAAACAAGACGACCGAATAGGGATGACGCCGTACTTGCTCCGTGAGCTGGCCGCCCTCTTCGTATCCGACGTAGCCTGGAGGCGCGCCGATGAGCCGTGACACGCTGTGTTTTTCCATGTACTCGCTCATGTCGATGCGGACCATCAACTTTTCGTCGTCGAAGAGAAACTCCGCTAGCGCACGCGCCAATTCCGTTTTCCCCACGCCCGTAGGGCCGAGGAAAATGAACGATCCGATCGGCCGTTTGGTGTCGGAGAGGCCCGCACGGCTGCGCCGCACGGCGTTGGACACACGCTCAAGCGCGTCGTCCTGGCCGACCACCCGCTGCCGCAGCCGCTCTTCCATGCGCACGAGCTTTTGCGCTTCGCCTTCGAGCAAACGGCCCGCCGGGATGCCCGTCCACTTGCTTACGAGCTTCGCGATGTCTTCCTCATCGACTTCTTCCTTGAGCATCGGCGCGTCCTTCTGCACCGCGGAAAATCGTTCCTGGGCCTGCTTCAGGTCGCGCTCGGCCACCGCAATCTTGCCGTAGCGGATTTCCGCCACCTTGGCCAGTTCGCCGGCGCGTTCGTATTTCTGCTCCTCCGTTTTGAGCTGCTCAATCTGCTCCTTGAGTTTGCGGATTTTCCCGATGGCTTCCTTTTCCGCCTGCCAGCGCGACTTTCGCGCGCTGGAATCTTCTTTCAGCACCGCCAGTTCCTTCTCAATCTGCTTGCGGCGCTCCTTGGAGTGCGCATCACTCTCCTTCAATAGCGCCTGGCGTTCAATTTCCAGCTGCATGATGCGGCGTTCGATCTCGTCAATTTCCACGGGAAGGGAATCGATCTGCATCCGCAGGCTGGCCGCCGCTTCATCGATCAGGTCGATGGCTTTGTCTGGCAGAAAACGGTCCGAGATGTAGCGGTTGGAAAGCGTGGCCGCCGCGAGAATCGCAGCATCCTTGATGCGCACGCCATGATGCACTTCATACCGTTCTTTCAGTCCGCGCAAGATCGCGATGGTGTCTTCGACCGTGGGCTCGCTGACCAGCACTGGCTGGAACCGGCGTTCCAGCGCCGGATCTTTCTCGATATGTTTCTTGTATTCGTTGAGCGTCGTCGCGCCGATGGCGCGCAATTCGCCCCGCGCCAGCGCCGGCTTGAGCATGTTGGAGGCGTCCATCGCGCCTTCCGCGGCGCCCGCTCCCACCAGCGTGTGCAATTCGTCGATGAACAGAATGATTTGCCCTTCGGCCTCGGTGATTTCTTTCAGGACGGCTTTCAGCCGGTCTTCGAATTCACCGCGGTATTTCGCGCCCGCCACCAGCGCGGCTAGGTCCAGAGCCACGATGCGCTTGGTCTTCAGCACGTCCGGCACGTCGCCGGAAACAATCCGCTGCGCGAGTCCTTCCACGATAGCCGTCTTGCCGACGCCGGGCTCGCCGATCAACACGGGGTTGTTTTTCGTGCGGCGCGCCAAAATCTGCATCACGCGGCGAATTTCTTCGTCGCGCCCGATCACCGGATCGAGTTTTGATTTGCGAGCCAGTTCCGTCAAATCGCGCGCATATTTTTCCAGCGAGGCGTAGGTGGCCTCGGGATTCTGCGAAGTTACGCGCTGCGTTCCGCGCACTCCGGTCAGCGCCTGAAGGATGGCTTCGTGGGAGGCGCCCTGGCGTTTTAACAATTGCCCCGCAGGGTCGCGGTCCTGCTTGGCGATGGCCAGAAACAGGTGCTCCGTCGAGACATAGTCGTCCTTGAAGCTGTCTGCTTCCTTGAACGCGCCCTCCAGCGCTTCGTTCAGCGCCTTTCCCATGTGCTGCTGGGCAAAGCCCTGCACCTTTGGCAAGCGGGCAATCTCGCGCTCAATTTCCTGCGACAGCGCCTCGCTGCGCACTCCCAGGCGCGCCAGCAACGGCGGCACCACGCCATCCGCCTGCGCCACAAGCGCGGAAAGCAAATGGACAGGCTCGATTTGCTGGTTTTCGTGGCGCGCGGCAACCTCCTGCGCGCTCTGCACGGCCTCTTGGGCCTTCACAGTCATTTTTTCAAATCGCAACATACATACCTCGTCTACTGCTACTCCTGAAGAAAAGGGGCTGGCACACTGGCCAGCCCCTTAATCTAACGCTCGACCGAGTTGCTAGGCCAGAATTACCTTCCCGCAGCAGCCGCGGCCGCCGCCGGAGTCCCGACGTTGACCTTGATCTGCTTCGGCTTGGCTTCCTCTTTCTTCGGGATGCTCAGCGTCAACACGCCGTTCTGATAGTCGGCCTTGATGGCTTCCGAATTCACGGTGTTCGCCAGCGAGAAGCTGCGGGCGAAAGAGCCGTACGCGCGCTCCACGCGCAGGTAGTTCTCTTCGTTCACTTTCTTCTCGAACTTGCGCTCGCCGCGAATAGTCAGAATATTGTTCTCCACGCGGATGTCCAGGTCCTTGGGATCGACTTCCGGCAAATCGGCCTTGACCACCAGTTCATGCTCGGTTTCGTAGATGTCCACCGAGGGCGCCCAGGCCGTGAGGCTGGATTCCTCGCCCGCGCGCTCGAAGACATCGCTGAGCAATCTGTTGACTTGATCCTGCAGGGTAGCAGCCCCGCGGAAGGGTTCCCAACGAGTAAGTGATTTCATGGTTTAAGCACCTCCTTAGGTGATTGCATTGTCATAATAAAATATGAGCGCACAATTGTCAAGTACAGATCTCAGTTTACACAAGCATAGAAGTAAGCCATTATATTTCAGTATGTTATGGGAATGCTGAGCTCTTAGAATTCTCTTGCGTGTAGGGCCGACGTAATCTCGAAATGCCTTCCCAAACCAATTCGTTTGTCTTGCTTGCTACAATCGCTTTGCTGGTAGACTGCCGCTTCCGATGCGTTTGGACGAACTCGACTACCGTCTCCCGCGCGATCAAATTGCTCAGCGTCCCCTCGCCCGTCGCGAATCTTCGCGGCTACTGTCCTTGGATCGCTCCTCAGGAATTTTTGAAGATCGCCTCTTCGCCGAATTCCCCGGTCTTCTGAGAGGCGACGAACTCCTGATCCTCAACAATGCGCGCGTCATCCCCGCGCGCTTGTTCGGAAGACGGGCCGGCGTTCATTCCCAGCCGCCATCGCGCGCCACAAAATCGGAGCATCTCACCGGGAAAGTCGAGATCTTCCTCACGCGCGAGGTCGATGGCGAGACTTGGGAAACGCTCGTCCGGCCGGGCCGCAAGATGCACGTCGGAGAGCGGGTTCTTTTCGGTGAGGGAGAATTGCAGGCCGAGGTTCTGTCACGCGGCCAGCTTGGCTTGCGCACACTGCGTTTTACTTCTCACGACCAGAACAGCATCAGTCAGCACTTCGAGCGCCTCGGCCATGTTCCGCTGCCGCCGTACATCGAGCGCGCCGACGAAACTTCCGACCGCGAGCGCTATCAAACGGTTTTCGCCAAGCGTCCGGGAGCGATTGCCGCGCCCACCGCTGGTTTGCATTTCTCAACGGAAATTCTGGAAAAAATCAGCGCGCGGGGAGTGGAGATTTGCGAACTTACGCTGAACGTCGGCCTCGGCACCTTTCAGCCGATCCATGGCGAAACGCTGGAAGGCCACGTGATGCATTCGGAATCCTACGAAATCCCGGAGGAAACCGCCGAGCGCCTGCAGGCGGCGCGCGATGCCGGTCGCCCCATTCTGGCCATCGGCACAACCGCGGTTCGCGCGCTGGAAGACGCCGCTTTGCGCGCGGCGGAATCAGGCTCCGCGAAACTCGTCCTTCCCGGCAAGGCCGAAGCGCGCTTGTTTATCGTGCCCGGATTCCGCTTCCGCGTCGTGGAGGGCCTTCTCACAAACTTTCACCTGCCGCGTTCCACGCTGCTGGCCCTGGTTTGCGCTTTCGCGGGGCGCAAGAGCATCCTGGCGGCTTACGAGCACGCCGTCAACGCGGGCTACCGTTTTTACAGCTATGGAGACTGTATGTTGGTTCGTTAAAGCGTGGAGAGAGGTGTTTGAGGATTCACGAAGAACTTGCGCACGCCCGGCGCAAAAAAATGCAGCAAACCACTAACAACGGACACGGGATCCTGCCACCTCAGGAGTTGCCCTGCCAGAACGACAAGCAGGGAAGCTGCTCGCCGCGCGGGCAGCTTCCCTCTCGTCCATCGGAAAGGAGTCACGGCCTCTGCTCGATTATTCGCTGAAAACGAAAACACGAGCCTGGCCGGCGAATCGGACTTCCTTGACCTGCCCATTTTCGCCAATCAGCACGGAGTCATACGCGGACTTGGCGCTGCGGTCTTCCCAGCGGCCTTCGGATTCGGCAACCACCTGCTTGCCTCTCTGCACGGTGGCCTTGGTTCCATCGATTTCCAAACGGTACTCGCCGGATTTCAGTTCGGACTTGCCGACTTTCGCGGTCTGCGAAAAGGTGATGGTCTTGGTGAAGGGTTTTGCAAAAGCCGGAAGCGTCAGAGCCAGGACTGCCAGCAAAGCCATACCGCGGACAAATGAATTCGTTTTCATGCGCGTCAATTTCCTTTCAAACAGGATCGAGTCAGCCGCACCGCAGGCTGTCACCGGCAAGAGGGAGTTGACACGCATGAGGCGGACGAGTACTCTCGCCCGTGAAGACACCTACTCTTCCTGGATTAACGGCCGGAAAGACTGCGTGTCGTGACCCCGCGGCTGCCACCGCGGGGTTTTCTGATTCTCGCCGGGAACAACCCCGTAACCGGCTGCACCTGTATAGACGAAGCACCCCAGGCAAATGTTTCTTCACCGCATCAGAAAATTTTGTTTTTCACGGCGACGGCCGGTCACGCGGCGCTCTCGCCTGTCACCACGACTTAATTTCGGGTTTCTGCCGTCTCAACTCTTCCTAAAGACCTGTATTTTTGTTGCCAACCTTTAATTTTCCATGGAAATTTTTTCCTGCCTCTTATCGCTTCGCGATTTTTCGTTCCACGCACCGTGCATCGGCGCGCCGCTTCCTTTATACTCGGGGGTCACTTTTTGGATATCAGGAATGCGCATTCTCATTCTCAGCGATTTGCACTCGAACGTCACCGCTCTCGACGCCGTACTCGATGCCGCCAAGGATCGTTGGGATCGTTCCGTTTGCCTGGGCGACGTCGTCGGCTACGGCCCCGATCCCAATGAAGTCACGGCGCGCCTGCGCGAACTCGGCACACAGACGATTCGCGGAAATCACGACAAAGCCGTCACCGGGTTGATGCCCACGGACGACTTTAATCCCGTGGCGAAATCCGCTGTGGATTGGACGCGCGCGCAGCTCCAGCCCGATCATCTTGCTTGGTTGTCGGCTTTGCCTCGCGGCCCTCTGGCCACCGATGGCATCGTGCTAGTCCACGGCGCGCTTCAGGATGAAGACGAATACGTTTTCACTCCGGCGCAGGCCCTCGAAGGTCTTCTGGATTCCACCGCCGAAATTACTTTCTTCGGGCACACCCATCACCAAGGGGGCTTTTCCTATCAGGACTCGCAACTCGAGGTCCTGCAGATTCATCCTCGCGTAACCGAACCTTTGGCCGCCCTGCGCATCGAGCTTCCGCGCCGCTATCTCCTCAATCCCGGTTCCATCGGACAACCGCGCGACGGCGATCCGCGCGCTGCCTTTGCGATTGCCGACCTGGCGCACCAGGTCATCGAGTTCTGCCGCGTGCCCTACGATATTTCCGCCGTGCAGCAGCGCATGCGCAGCGCGCGCCTTCCTGAGCCGCTGGTCCAGCGGATCGTCGTGGGCCGTTAAAGCCGCAAGAGTTACTGATGTTCCCGCAATCGCATGAAAAGATAGTGCCGCTTCTACGTATCTCATCTATAATAGGTGCATGGAATTTGCCGCGGAATTGCAGGCCAGCCTCCAGGAGTTCACCGCCTCCGGGATCGTCGAGGTTCGCGAGAACGGTGGAAGCGTTGCACCTTTTTCCGGAATGTCCTGGGAAGTGCGCGGCGAAGGCGAGAAGCCGTTGCTGCACCTGTGGTCGGAGCAGTTTAACCTCACGCGCCGCGTTCTCGCTATCACCGATCATTCCGAGCAGCGGCTGGCGCTTGCCGTCGAACGCTTCGGCCGCAGCAAACCGGACCGGCTGGAATTCATTCGCCGGGAATTTGAGCGCGGCGCGCGCGAACTCTCGCGCGAGGAATTCCGCGACCGTCTCGCTCACCTTCTTGCCGAGCAGTTTCCGGACGAAACACTCGAATCGCTGGCGGTTTCTCCCGATCTCGAGCACTCCCTCTCCGGCAATTACGCCCGCGGACTGCTCCGCCGCGGTTCGACGTATGTCGCGGTGCTAGCCGTGCCCGGGGGTGAGTCTTCGGACACGATCGACAATAGCCTCACGTTCGCCCTGCTCTGGCTGCGGCGCGCGCGCCAATCAGGTTGCCGGGGAGCGGTCACCGTCCTGCGCCTGATTCTTCCCAAGAACACCAGCAGCACCGTCGCGCATCGTTTCGCCGCGCTGGACCCCCAATTAGCCGTGGAGCTTTTCGAGCACGAGCCCGCGCTGAACATCCTCGAAAAAATCGATCCCCGCCGCGCGGGCAACCTGGATACCTGGCTTGTCCCTCATCGCGAATCGGAAGCTCTGCTCAATCAAGCGCGGCCCGCGTTGAATGCCATCCTGGCGCTGGCGCCAGCGCCGGCGTCCGCAACTTTTCATCCCGCGACGCAATCCCGTGAAGTGTGGTTGCGTTTTCGTGGCTTGCCCTTCGCGCGCTGGCGGGATGGGCGCGTTTTCTTTGGAATTGCCGACGCCCGCGAGGAACTCACTCCCCCTTCCCGCCCCGCTCTGAAGCAGCTTCTGCATGATCTGGAAGTCTACCGGCACCCGCTGGCCGGCGATACGCGCCATGCGCTCTACCGCGCCAACTCTGAGCGCTGGCTGGAATCCATTGCTCGCGAGGACATCACGCGCATCGATGCCATGCTCGATCAGCGCTTCGTCTACGCTCAGGTCTTCGCCAATGCCGGCGGCGAACACGGCATCCTCGACCTCCTCACCGTGACGCGCTCCGGACGGCTGGCCATCATTGAGCTGAAGGCCAGCGAGCACCTCCATCTGCCCTTGCAAGCTGCCGATTATTGGTTGCGCGTGCGCCGGCAATTGCAGAGCGAAGAAATCGCCCGCTACGGTTATTTTCCTGGTATCGCCTTGCAGCAGGCTGCGCCGATCGTTTATCTGGTCGCGCCGGCGCTGCGGTTCCATCCGGCTACCGATGACCTCTTGAACGTTCTTTCACCGGAACTCGAAATCGTGCGCGTGGGTCTTGCCGAGAGCTGGCGGCGCGGCCTGCGCGTCGTGCTGCGCCAGTAACGCCGTGCGGCGAATCCCGCGCACCAGCGGAGCGCCGCGTTTCTCCACGACTTTTTTCCCCAAATTTTCCGCGCACGGCCGGTATCCCGCAGGTAGAATATCTTCCCCGGCGGACCGGGTACGAACCGTGCAGCCCACGAACTTTTCAATCACCATTCGTCAGGCAGGCCCCATCTCCCTCCTTGATGTGTCCGGGCGGCTAACTTTCTTCGAGGTCGGCGCTTTGCGCGACGCCATTTCCCGGCTGTTGAAGCAGGGCCGAAAAGACATCGTTTTGAACCTAAGCGGCCTTCAATACCTGGATAGTTCCGGGATCGGCGAGATGGCAAGAATCTATGTCTCCGTGGTGAAGGCGAACGGGCAGATGAAAGTGGTCGGCTTGTCGTCGAAAGCGGAAGAGATTCTCAGGATTACCAGGCTCTACGAGGTTTTCCCGGAGTTCCCGAGTGAAGAGGCGGCGCTGCAGAGTTTTCCGGATTTCAACGGCAAAGAAACCCTCTAGATCTCTTTCTCTGGAAAATAAGCCTGAAAAGGAGAGAAGCGGTTAAGGCATTCGCCTTAACCGCCTCCCGGGGTGTGTCCTCGAAGTGGTATTACCTACTTAGATGGCCGCCAGCGAAAAAGGTTACCTAGCCGGCAAACTTTTCTCAAAAAATCGATTTAGCAGCGTAAATCTCAGTAAAACAAATACTTACGCCACCGCTCGTCCCGGTGCCCGATCAGCCGCATGAGCTGACGGGAGGTGTGCAGCGTGAATGGGCGAGGTCGCCGTGCTAGTTTCAGCCCCGCTTCCTCCGGGGTCCGATCGCCCTTGCTGTTGTTGCAGCGGTAGCAGCACGCCACTAGGTTTTCCCAGGTGGAACGTCCGCCGCGCGACCGCGGCACCACGTGGTCCAGCGTCAACTCCGAACTTGGAAATACCCGCACGCAGAACTGGCAGGTGTTGCGGTCCCTCAACAGGATGTTTTTCCTAGAAAGCGCCCGGCTCTGCTGCGGAATGTGCCGGTACGCCAGCAAGCGAATTACTGACGGCACTTTGTGCGCGTGCGCCGCCGAATGCACTTCCGCGTTGTGCATTTCTTCCGCTTGCGCCACGCCCTTCAGCATCAACACCATGGCGCGTCGCACCGCCGTCACGTTGATTGGCTCGTACGTCGCGTTCAGGACCAGCACCGGCTCCTGCATCAGGGAAGCGCGGCGCGGCGAAAGCAAGTTGTGGGTTCTACTGCCTGCGGGACCTTCGGAACCTGGCATAGCCTCGCCCAGGCCTTCGGGGGTATAGCGCCCCCGGGAATCCACCGACATGTGCCGGTTTGCGCCCATCGCGCCTTCTACAAGTCTATCTTACCACTATCGGGTGCTTGGCGGCAGGTTTCTGACGGCCCGTGCTGCAGTTAGTCCAATCACGGACTTGGCTCCCGCCCCGAGCAGTGCTCGGGAGCAAGCATCTAGAGTTGCTCCAGTGGTCATTACATCATCTACCAGCAAGACGCGTAAATTGTCAACTTGGCTGCCCGGGCGTGTGGCAAAAGCGCCACGGACGGACTCCCAGCGCTCCTCCAAGCTCAGCACTTGCTTGTCCGGCCGAGCACGTGTCCGCACCAGCGGCACGGCTTGGTGAGGCAATTTCAGCCTCTTCGCCAATGGCTTGGAAATCAACGCCGCCTGGTTGTATCCCCGTTCCCTCTCTCGTTCACGATGCAAAGGCACGGGCACGACTACGTCCGCCGCGAGCTTGTTTCCTTCTGCGCTCGCCAATTCGGCCAGTCGCTCCGCAAACCAGGCCCCTAGCGGCTCGATCTGCTCGAATTTCAGCAGCAGAATCGCCCGGACCGTTGCCTCTTCATACAACGCAAAGCTCCGGGCCCTGTCGAACGCATATGTCCCGTTCTGGCAAGCAGGACAAAACAGCGGTTGCTCCGGCTCGGCAGATAATCCAGGCATCGGCCGCCCGCATACCACGCATATCATCCCAGCCACACGCGGGAACGACGAAAGGCATTCCTCGCAAACAGGAACCCGGCTTGCGCTCGTCAGCAACCGCTCGCAGATGCGGCATCCAGAAGGGAAAAACACGCTGACCAGTGCATCGCTGATCTCTGCGAGCCAATTCCGGCCACGTCCGGTCCCGCTGGACACACCTGGGCGCGGTTCCGCTGCCACGCCGATGGATGAGTTTCCGTCCGCCACGCACCCGGAACTCTACTCTTTTTTGCCCTTTAATTAAAGAGGAAGTGTACGTCGAAGTAATCGAATTTCCGAAGGGCCCTGTAGTGGCCGTCTTTAGACCCGCCCATTCAACCGTTCTTCGCGTATCATTGCAGCAATCCCTGCTCCATCTTCTCTTGGCAAGCGATGCAGTGCTTGGCCCACGGCACTGCTTCCAGCCGCTTCTGTTGCAACTCCTCCTGGCAATTCGCGCACACCCCGTACTCATCGGCCTGGATGCGCTTCAGCGCCGCATCGATCATGTTCAGGACCGTGCGGTCCGTATTGGTCATTCCAAATAGAAACTCCTTGGTGTAGGAGTTCGCCGCCTTGTCCGCCAGGTCCACCGTCGGATCGTCGTCTGCCGCGCGGCCTTCTTCTTGAGTTCGCGCGATGGTTTTCGTCAACTCTTCCCGCCGCGCCAGCAATTTCTTCTTGTAATACTCCAGCCTTTTCTTATCCATGCTTGCCTTGACTTGTCAGTGCCCTTAGTCATGCTTCTTGTGCACGCCCCTTTCGGCATGCCTTTGCTCCTGCTCTCGTCCACGATTGTCCCGCTCCCCTGCCTGCTTCTCGGAACCATCTAAAAACTCCGTAGTGTAGGCCGAGTCAACACCCATGTCAAGGCGACGCCGGTTTTGTGTGCCTCGAAATGGATCCCGCCGGCGGCGCGTTGTCAGAGCGCGGCCTGTTATTGATGCGGCTCAGGCCCAAGGCGTTGCCAAGGCGGCCAAAAGCGCGGCCACCATCGCCCGACACCGCAAGTACGGTGATTTTCTAGAGAAAGCGCCGCGCGGAAGTGCGCTCCTGCTTTATCCCTACGCCTTCCGCTGGCGTTCCATTCCGGTCAAAACGCGAAGCTCGCCCACAATCAACAAATCGATGTTCACCGCTTGCTCGTTCCTCACCAGATGCACGTCCCGGTCGGTCCGCTCGGGACCCGTCCGGTATCCTTCCATATGCAGGATCACGTCTTTTTCATGTTCCAGTCGCCCCGCGTTCTTCACCGTGATCAAGAGTTTCTTGGAATCATAATGCACGGTCATCTGCTTCGATCGCGCCGCGCACCAAATCCTCAAATCTCCGATCGCCGTTTCTTTACAGGTCAGCGTTTGCTCTTGAGTTACCGCGTTCCACTCGCTGCACTTCGTGAAAATAGAATCTTTTACGTGCTTCCAGACCAGCGGCGCGCGCGCCACGGCCAGCGCTTGGTTCTGAGTCGCTTCGTAAATCTGCTCTTCTTCCGTCAGCTTCGTGGCCAGGTATTCCTGCGCTGCCTGCTTGGTGGTCTCGTCAATCATGGGGCCCGTCCCTGGTTGAATTGTTTTGCAAGACTTCGAATAGCAAACCCTCGCTTATTTGGCAAGCGGCTTGCCACGTACTGTTGCAAGCCCGGTAGCCCGCGGCCGCACATGCCTCCTTGCAGAAAATTCCGGATATCACTCGTTCTTATGAACGCGCGCGCGCAGGGCAATCCAATGAGCGCTAATGGAAGAGATTCCCCGGATGGAAGACCCGTCCCCTCGCTCGAAACTGCGATCCTTTCCGTTTCGAACGCCATCCCGCCGGCGAGCCGTCCTCGTCCCGCCACCTCTACTGAGCCGGGTGCGCGGTCAGCGCCTCGCGATAGACCTTGAGATTATTCTTGTCCACCACCACCGTGCCCGTATCCACGAACGTCGGCAGCGGCGTCGCCAGCGCCGTGCGCCAATCCTTGAACTGGTGTACCGCGTTGTGGTGCAGGTCGTCGAGGAACTTCAGCCCGTAGTAACTCATCACGTACGGCTTTTGCGTGATCGTCGCCGTAATCGCCCCGCGCTCGATCCAATCCAGCGTCCCCGGATCGTTGTCAAACGCCACCACCGCCAATTTGCCTTCCATGCTGAAGCGATGCAGCGCGTCCGCGGCGCCCGAACCCCCGGTTGCCTCCAGGCAAATAATTCCGTCCACTTTTTCTTTCTTCTGAATGAGTTCGGAAACTTGGTCAAACGCGTTTCTCGCGTCGCCCTTGTCATCCAGGATTTTTGTCAGCTTCAGCGCCGGAAAATTCTTCAGCGCGTCCGCCACGCCTGCCACCCGGTCGTCCATGTTGTGCTGTCCCGGAATGGTGATCACCACAATGCTCCCTCGGCCCGAAACGAGCGCGGCCATCCGCTTCAGGCTCTCCCTGCCGGCTTTGACGTTATCCGTTCCTATGTACAGCGCGCGCTGCGAATTCGGCACGTCCGCGTCCACGCAGATCACCGGGATGCCTTGCAACACGGCCTTGTTAATTTCCGCCTGGAAAACCTCCGGCCGCGCCGCCGACACGCAGATACCCGCCGGCTGCTGCTCCACCACCTTGCGGAACATCCCGACCTCTGCGTCCGGGTCGTACGTCGCCGGACCGATCAGCTCAGCCTTCACTCCCATCATCTTCGCGGCGTCCAAAAATCCCGCCTCCGCCTCCCGCCAGTACGGCAAGTTGATGTTCGTGGACACAAACACATACCGTTCGGTTTCCTCGTGATAGGGCTTCGCGCACGACACAATCAGCGCCGCTCCGCCCAAAACCACAACTCCTGCCAGCGTGGCCCCTTTTCTCCTCATGGGAATTCTCCTTTCGCACTCCGTCTGGCCCGCGGCCCCCATTCGCACGTTCAACTGCTCGCACTATCGATTGCTCGCGCCTTCAGAAAATTCGGCCCTTGGCTCATGCCTGGTTTTTCTCACGCCTGTTTGGGAAAGTTTTGAACGAACGGGCGCGCGAGGTCACCCCCACTTCCACCGTTTCTTTGCTTCCGTTTAGGCCTGGTCCAGCTACTCCGATTTCACCTTTATCTCGACGCGAAGCCAACTATCTCTACGCGAAACCATAGGGCCGCCGCCCCTCTCCTGTCAATCTTTCATCGTTCGAATCTATGGGGTTCGCTAAATCACACGCCGTAACGCATGTCAGGCAAGTATTGTGTAGGGTGGCCTTCTGAGGCCGGCCGCTTCCTTCTACTCTTCAATTTCTGCTTTTTAATTTCTAATTTCGATTTTCTAATTTCGAATTTCCGCTCTCCAGCTTCAACTTCCCCATTTCCATTTTCCAATTTCTACCTTCGACTCCCGGCCGCTTCAACCTTCAACTTTGAACCTTCAACTTTCTAACTTCTGCTTTCTAGCTTCTGATTTCTAATTTCGTTTTTCCAATTTCCATCCTCACGACGAAACCGCCGCCGAATTCATCCGCCCTTCGCCCCGCGCCAGCCGCTCATACTCTCTGCCCGACTCCTCCGGCAGCAGCACCCACAGCGTATAAATCCCCAGCGCCGTTCCCAACGGAAACCGCACCAGCGCCAGGAATCCCAGCGCTAGCCCCAGCATCCGCGCCCACCGCTCGCGCTCGAATAGCCCCCAAGCTAGAAGCAGGTGCAGCACGCCGAAGATTCCGAGAAGAATGCCCAGCGAAAATAGCCCGCCCTGGAAAAGCATCTCCCCGCCCCATCTGCCCCCGAATGGCCACACCACCGGCCCTCCCCACCCCCGCATCTGCGGGAAAAACATCCTGCCAAAGACCATCATCCAGCCGATTCCCGCCAGCCGCAGAATCCCGCTGATCATCCACAGCGTCGCCAAACGATGGATGTTGCCCCGCACCCGTCCCTCGGCGGCGCCGGTTCTAGCGCCATACGCTCCCGCAGGCTTGCCGTAAGCCCCCGTAGGCCCGCCGGCCTGCCCCGTAGTTTGAGCCGTCGCAGCCGCCGCCACTCCGCTAGGAACAATCGGCTTGCCGCACTTGGTGCAGAACTGCCCGCCTGAGGTGAGTTGGTTCCCGCATCCATCGCAATACATGGCTTGCCCCCCTTGCCAGATAATACGCCCCGCCCGCTAATAAGTTCCAAGTCTTTCAGCCCCCGCCACTCGCCACTCGTCACTCGCCACTACCTTTCTCAATCTGTCATCCCGAGCGCAGCGAGGGATCTGCTTCTCTCTTCGAATCCCTTTTCTGGCCACTCGTCACCATCGAGCACGCCCGCCAAGGCTTGACCATTCGCAAACACGCAAAGCCTTTGTAGCGGCGCAGTACTGCTGCCTTCTAGTTTCTAGAACCTGCCTCATAAATGGCTTTTAGGAGGGCACGGCTTTAGCCGTGACGAAAACGCCTTGGAAAAAGCGGGCTTTAGCCCCTGAAGAATCCTGGTTTTTCTGGGTTCTGATTACTCTAGAAGCGCCCTTGGCCTTATGGTCATGCTGCCGATACTTTCGCCGCCAAAAGGGAACCCATGCCAAAACAAATGGCTTTTAGGAGGGCACGGCTTTAGCCGTGACGAAAACGCCTTGGAAAAGGCGGGCTTTAGCCCCTGAAGAATCCTGGTTTTTCTGGGTTCTGATTGCTCTAGAAGCCCCTTGGCTTTATGGGTCATCCTGCCGATACTTTTCGCTTCGCTTTTATCTACTCCTACTTTCTAGTTTCTGGTTTCTACTCTCTGATTTCTACTTACCGCTCCAAGTGGATTATTTCCGAATTGGCCATCATCCGGGATACCATCAGCGGAAATACTCCGCCAATCACCAATGTGGGAAGAGGGGAAACGATGGCCACACCCGCGAACCTCACTTCACCCCCGTCCAGCCGCCCGCTCATCGCCCCGGCATGGCATACCATTGTGTTCATCGCTATTTTTCTAGCTCTGTCCGTTGTGGGTGGTTTCTTTCAGCACGCCGCAAAGCAGCACCCACAGCCAACAGTGCCAAGCTCCAATGCCGTGCCGGGTTACGTTTCGGTGGTCATTTCGGAATGGCTCCTGGTGCTCTATGTCCGCATGGGTGTCCAGAAGCGGGGAGTGCGTTTGCGCGACCTCGTTGGCGGCCGCTGGGCCACGCCAATGGACGTCATGAAAGACATCGCTCTAGGCGCAGCGCTCTGGGCGTTGTGGATCGGCTTGCAAAATCCTCATCTTCTCGGCGCCGGAACGAATGCGGCGCACGGACTTCTTCCCCAAGGAATTCTTGAGGGCCTCGTGTGGATACCTCTTGCCCTTTCGGCAGGATTTTGTGAGGAACTCGCTTTTCGTGGCTATCTTCAGAAGCAATTTCAGGCCATCACAGGCAGCGCCGCATTGGCCGTCCTTTTCCAGGCCCTTGTATTCGGCGTCGGCCACTTTTACGAAGGCGCAGGCGTGGCAGCCAGAATCACTCTTTTCGGCGTTTTGTTCGGGCTGTTTGCGATCTGGCGGAGAAGCCTGAGGCCCGGCATGATAGCCCACGCCTGGTCCGATATTTTTGGTGTAATCATTTTCCGCGGAATGTAGCCGTGATCGCCCTAGCTCGCGCAGAAAACACCAAGGAACAGAACGAACTCTTTGACGAGAAATGCGAGTGTGTCGTTGTCACCGAGGAGGGCGGTGGGGCCGAAAGGATTCCGGGAGTCTGTGCTGCGTACCATGTTCTTTGTATTAACCTAGTCCAACTTCTGAAAGACGAGGGATGGGTTTTTACCTGATCTATGAAAAAACAACTATCTTGCGAAAAGAAACCCGGTTCCCCAATCCTTGCGGATGGGCAAGCGTGGGGATAGGCCGAGCCGCCAACGTTCTGCTAAACTTCAGAACCATATTCTATGAGCGAAAACCATATTGGTCTTACACAGATAGCCGAACTGGAATCGAGGGCCGCGAAACTGAAAGGTCTGCTTGAAAAGCGGACTGCTGATCGGCCACTGATAATTGAATTCAGTGGGGCTCCGAAGGCAGGGAAGACTCGTTCAATAAGCGTCCTTGAGCTCTTCCTAAAACGAAACGGGATTAAGGCAGAGGTTTTCACCGAACGAGCATCCATCGCGCCAATCAGGTCCAAGGGGCATCTGAATTTTAACGTGTGGGTTTCGTGCGCTAGTTTACAAGGGATGCTTGAAGCGCTCTACAGGGACGTTGACGTATTCATTCTAGATCGCGGCTTATTCGACGCGCTTGTGTGGAATGAATGGCTGGAAAGAACGGGCAAGATAACGCATAAGGAGGCAACTCAAGTAGCAGACTTCTTTGCCATGGATCGCTGGACGGAATTGGTCGATTTGATATTCGTGCTTACATGCGACCCTGAAGTATCAATTCAGCGAGAATACGCTGATCAATTAACGACGAAACGAGGCACGATCATGTCGGAAGACACCCTAAACCAGTTCAGGCAATCAGTTGATAAAACCCTCCAGCAGTACGGGACAAAGTTCAAGAAAATCGTCACCATCGACACGACAACAACGAAGACAAAGCAAGGAGTCGCAAAGATTGCGGACGAGGCTCTTAAAGAGCTCAGCGAGTTCTTGGATGAGTCGATCTGCGTAATTCCAAGTAGCTCACTGAAGATACCGCTCCCCGATACCGGCTTTGTCTCTGACCCGAAGATTATTTCGGCGTTTGTTGAGACGGTTAAGACTGAGAAGACTTTTCTTCCACGCTCCCAAGCGGAACAGAACCCAAATTACCTCCAGCCGATTCCTTGTGCCGTCCTTCGGTATGACGACAAGATTCTGCTTCTAAGACGCAAGAAACCGGGCCATCCACTCCACGATACCTATGCCGTTTGGGCTGGGGGACACGTCATTGATACCGACGATGGGCCAGAGATCCTACTGAATGCACTAAACCGAGAACTGACCGAGGAGGTCTTCATCAAGGAAGCGTTTGAATTGAAGCCTGGGCCAGTGGGACTAGTCCGAACGAACGAGGATGCTCGGGCTCAAAGCCACATCGCGGTACTTTACGAAATCACCTTGAAGAGTGAGGATGTCGCATTGGCTCTGAACCAGAAGGAATTTCGTTCGACTCGTGGCACGTCGATGAGCGGAAGACTAATAAAGATTAATGAAATCGCCGACATCTATGACTCCATGGGAGATTGGTCGCAATTCATCGTTGATCACTTCTGGCCCGAACAAGCAAGACCGACGAAACCACAGCCCCAACTATTTAGTAACTGACGAACCAGCTTCTCATCTTCGACCGCTCCATGTTCGGAAATTGCGTAATTTTTCGAGATCTTTTTGGGCATTACCAGAATAGCAGAACGCCCGATCGTCCCAATAAACCGTTGCTACTGGTTTTGCTCCTCTAGCAGGAGACGAGGAATTCTGATTTATTTCATCAAAGGGTACAGAGTTTTCTCTTAAGTATGGCCCAATTTCTTCCGATGCGCGGCAACTATACACGACAATCTTCCAACCCTCACTGCGGAGAACTTTCAAAACCTCGATAACGTCCCCGCGTGGCGGGCCGAAGGCTGATGCACTCTCCCAACCATCGTAGTCAGCAATGACCCCATCGAAATCAACCGCGATTGTCGGTTGCTTGTCACCTTTGTTGTCAGTCACCGTCACTTCCATGAAAAATACTATCACGAATTGGGGCAGCAGCTTGGCCGCCCGATCCTCTTCTTGGGCCTTTGTCTTTTCCACACTTTTCCACAATTCTTTCGGACGCCTCCCCTCCCGCAAACCCTTTCCCTCCACCCACTTGAATCCCACTGTCCGACCTGCTTCGTTTCACGCCCCGGCACCCTGCTTTTCGGCTAGAATGCAGGGAGAGGCTAGCCTATGGCACTGGATTGGTCGGCTTGTCCAGCGGTGGAAAGCGTCCCCGGGAAAGTTAGTGGCGCGTGGGTCTTCCGTGGCACTCGCATGCCCGTCGCCACTATCTTCGAGAACCTCGAGGATGGCATGACCATCGAAGAAATCATGGAACAGTTCGACGTGACCCGCGAACAGGTTACGGCGGTACTGGATTTTGCGGCGCGCAGTCTTGAAACTCCCATCCGCCGCTAATGCTCATCCTCTTTGACCACGGAACGCCAAGAGGCATCGCCCGTGCGCTACAAGGCCATACCGTCAAAGAAGCAAGAGCACAAGGGTGGGACACGTTGAGCAACGGCGACTTGCTGAAAGCTGCTGAAGACGCCGGATTTGATGTGCTGCTCACCACCGACAAGAACTTGCGCCATCAACAGAATCTTCAAGGTCGCAAGCTCGCGATCGTCGTTCTCAACAAGAGCAGATGGAGCTTGGTGAGAACCGCTCTGGTAGATATTGCTGCCGCGGTGAGTGCTGCAAAGCCCGGAACCTACACTTTGGTAGACATCCCCGCGCGCTGACTTTTCCACAGATTTCCACAATTCTTTCGAATCCCACCCCTCCCGCAAACCCTTTCCTCCCGCCAACTTAAATCCCACTGTGTCAACCCTGCCACGTCCATTCGAATAGCTAACAAGTTACGCTTGACAGGGAGTAACCTTTGTGATACCATGTCCTTTGATAGTTCGAGCCCATTCTCGCCTATGGAGTGCGGTGGTTCACCCTGTTTATCCTGAGCTGCGAAGGGAGCTTCGAAGGGACGTCCCGCCGGGCTCTACTCTTCAATCCGCCGTATGCATCCCGCACACACTTTCGGGACGTTCAAATCGAAGCTCGACCGCAATTGTGAAGCGCCGAATCCCGATCTGGTCGCGAAGTCTAACGTGTTTTCGAGCTATCCTCTTTCTTTTCAAACGCTTGCAAACTCTTTTGCACGCGGCAAAAATTCAACCCTTTTATTTTCAATCGTTTCCGAACTCTTTGCCAAAAACCACCCGGGGTGGGGGGGCTACTTGTGACTAGCCATCCCTTCTCTCGTCTGCGTGAACTCTGCGTTCTCAGCGATCTCTGCGCTAATTCCGCCTCTTTCTTTGAACTTTCAATCGAAGATCCCGACCGGGTCGGGGCTGTCAACTTTCGACCTTTTCCTCCAGTCACTAATCGCGAATCACCAGTCACTATTCTTTTCAACCAGTTGACTTTCCACCGCTTCTCGTTGCAAATGGAACCGCCGGAAACTAGCTCACGCTCTGGCTCGTCCGCTCATGAACATTCTCGACGCAATCATCGGCAAGCCCATCAAGACCAGCGACGAGCGCGCCGAACAGATCGGCATCCAGGAAGGCATTCCCATCTTCGGACTAGACGCGCTCAGTTCCGCCGCGTACGGCCCGGAAGCCGCCCTCAGCTTGCTGATTCCGCTGGGCTTGCTCGGCGTCCAGTACATCATCCCCATCAGCGCGGCGATCATCACGTTGCTGGTCATCGTCTACTTCTCTTATCGCCAGACGATCGCCGCCTATCCATCCGGCGGCGGCTCCTACACCGTCGCGCGCTTCAACTTGGGCGCCTCCGCCAGCCTGCTCGCGGCGGCCGCTTTGCTGACGGACTACATTCTCACCGCGGCTGTGGGCATTTCCGCCGGCGTTGGCGCGCTGGTCTCGGCCGTTCCCTCGTTGCAGCCCCACACTGTGGCCCTCTGCGTCGGGATTCTTGTAGTCATTACCATTTTGAATTTGCGCGGTGTCCGCGACGCCGGTGTAGCCTTCATGGTGCCCACGTATCTTTTCGTCGGCACGCTGCTCGTTACCATTGTTGGCGGACTTGTTCGCGTGGCCCTCAGCGGCGGTCATCCCATACCGGTCACGCCGCCGCCGCCCCCGCCGGCCATGACCGAAGCCGTGACCATGTGGCTTTTGCTGAAAGTTTTCGCCAGCGGGTGCACCGCACTGACCGGCGTTGAGGCCGTCAGCAACGGCGTAAAAGCTTTCCGCGAGCCGGCCGTGAAAAACGCGCAGCGCACGCTGACGGTGATCATTTTTCTTTTGGCTGTTCTGCTGGCGGGAATTTCTTATCTCGTCAAAGTTTATGGCATCGCGGCCACCGACCCGGGCCACCCCGGTTATCAGAGCCTGCTCTCCATGCTGATCGCCGCGGTTTTCGGCAAAGGAGTTTTTTATTACCTCACCATCGCCTCGATCCTTTTCGTTCTTTCTCTCTCCGCGAACACCGCGTTCGCCGATTTTCCGCGCCTCTGCCGCGCTATCGCGCAGAACAATTACTTGCCGCACGCCTTCGGCTATCGCGGACGCCGCTTGGTCTACACCTACGGCATCGTCGTTCTCGCCGTGCTCACTTGCTTCTTGCTGGTTGTTTTCGATGGCGTCACGGACAAGCTCATCCCGCTCTACGCCGTGGGTGCTTTCCTGGCGTTCACGCTCTCGCAATTCGGCATGGTCGTGCACTGGCGGAAAAACCGCGGCCCGCACTGGCTGAAGAGCGCGCTGATCAATGGCCTCGGGGGATTCGTCACCGGCGTCACCGTCATCGTCGTTCTTGTTGCGAAATTTGCGGAAGGCGCTTGGATCACCGTCATCTTTATTCCCTTGCTGATTTTCTTTTTCCGCGTCGTGCGCCGCCACTATCACATGATCAGCGTCGCCACCAGTTGCCTCGTTCCCGTCGCCCCCGCCAACCACAACGCGCCGCCGATCGCCGTCGTACCCATCGATCACTGGAGCTCCATCTGCAAGCAAGCGCTGGAATTTGCCTCTCGCCTCTCGCCGGAAATCATCGCCGTGCACGTCGAGCCCGGCGAGCATTCCCGGCTCTTGAACGAGGAATGGGAGCGCTACGTCGAGCAGCCTTTTCGCGCCGTAGGAGCCCAGCCGCCCAGCCTCGTTATGCTGCCGTCTCCCTATCGCTTCATCATTGTGCCGCTGGTTCAATACATTCTCGAACTCTCGGAAAAGCATCCCGATCGGCATATTGTCGTCGTGATTCCCGAGCTGGTCGAAGATCGCTGGTACGAATACTTCCTGCACAATCAGCGCGCCCGGCTCCTGGAATGGACGCTCCTGGTCCGCGGCAACCAGCGGATTTTCACCGTCGGCGCCCCGTATTACATCTCGGAGCACGCTGCCAAATGAGAACAACTATTCGTCCCAATCTACTGCCTATAGAGAGGGAATGAAGCCACAAAAGACATTTCTCCAGGACTAGTTCCGCCTGCATTCGACCGCAATTTTCCTCGCAATAAATCATCTAAATTTAGCCATGTCACTTCTCGAATCTGACGCCCGTGAAAGCCTGCTGGTTCAGAATCCAGAACTCCATGCTGCGCTGAGAATTATTCCAGAAACGTTTGAGGCGGTTTTGCCCCGCGGGCTTCGTCTTTCTCTTTAGCCCCGGATCGAGGTTTTACCGTTCCCTAGCAGCTTCCGGTTGACGGCCATCAGGAAGCGCGCCGGCGAGGACGGCCTGTGGTGCGTTACAGGTCCGGGCGGGAGAAAAAGATGTACTCCGCCCGTTGGAGGATTCTGGCCGTCGTCTTTGTATTTGTGCCGTTCTTTTCCGGAACGGCTGTGTTCCCGCAGGCCGTCAATTTTATCCGCCGCGCTGCCGATCCATTGTCCCTCGCCGCCGTACCACTTGGCCGGGGAGCGTGCTTTGGGGAGCCAGAGAGCGCAGGCGCCGTTGCGCCTGCGGCAACCGAGGCAGGCGGGGGTCTCGACTCACGGTGCGATGCGTCGCCGGTGAGCGCCGCCCCGGTAGACCCTTGCCCACTCGCAAGCCTGGGGAAAACCGGGTGCCACGCGCCCAGAGATCCAGTGCAGGAGAATCTGGCAAGCATGGGGAAGCCGGGGCAAAGAATTCTTCGCGCCCGTGAAAGAATCCTGGAAATCCTGGAGAGCGAAAATGGCTGTTCCGCGTGGTTCCGGGAAAAGGATGCGAATCCGGCAGCCACCTTTCGAACGCTTAGCTATGAGTTAGACCGCAAGGGGGAGGGGCTTGTCCGGGAATCCGATGGCACCGGGGAGATGAAACTTTTCCGGAGTCCGTATGTCGCCAGGGTTATCCAGGCTGACGGCAGCTACGCTACGATCACGATCAACATGAAAGGAGCGTTTTTTTCCGGGACCGCCACCGTGGTGAAAGAGCAGGGCGATGGCGGGCCACGGAGCTTGCACGGCGCACGCGCCTTGCGGGTGGGGCCTTATGCGGGAGAATCGTTGTACGCGCAAATCCTTGCCCTACTGCATGAATTTGGCCATGTTGTTGATCTCCTGCCTGCGGATGGAGGAGAACAGGAAGCCAAGTCGGTTGAGAACACAAATGAGGTTCTGCGCTTCTGCCGCGCGGAAATCGAATCCAAAGTGAGGCGAAACACGTTGTCGGCCGCGCGTTAAGAAGAATGCTTAACACAGAGTTCTCAGAGAGCACCGTGGACGCAAGCGGAAATAGACGGCGGAGACGATTTAAGAATGTTTTCGGGACACGCCACTATGGAGAAAAAATCAGGAAGCCGGCGTGAAACGATTTTGGGGAGGGCGACACTATTTGGACAGCCTAGCCCAATCGGAACAAGTGACCGCATAAAGACATTGTGCCCTGTGGTTGTCTGTTCCTATTGAGGGGTTGACCGGCGGGGGGCACTCTTGGGAGAGTTGTGCTCCCCCCTGTCCCTTCGCATTGGTTCGACACACTTTCCTTCCAGCACGCGAATTCCATTCCATCCCTGAGAGTTGCCGAGGCCCCGGCTAATTGGAGCGGCGGCGATCCACGAGGTGCACGGCAACTGCGAAAAGCGCGTAGTAGAAGGCAGCGTTTGTCAGGATGGCGATGCGCAGAAACCAGCCGAAGGTCCAAGCGAAGGACTTGCCGGTTGCCGGCGTGAGCAATTCGGCCAGCTTCAGGCCAGGTGAAAAGAGGGCGATCAGCGGGGCGGGAACTTGCGGCTCGATGGGTACGGCGATGGCCAGGGCAAGAAAACCGGCAATCAGACCAAGCACGGCGAGCAAAAGGAATCGGAACAGCTTGCGTTGGGGCATCTCGGCAAATATTAGCAGAGGATTCCGGGGCGCTGGGCCACCTTCCTGTGGGAAAATGAGCCGGACGTTCCAGAACCAAGGGGCACTATGAAAGTTCGGCGAACCATCACCTTATTTTCCCTTATTTTCGCGGCGCTATTTGGCGCGCTCCTCGTTGGGCCGCGAGCCGCGAGGACACAGCAAGAGCAAGCTCCACAAAAGAAGCAGCAGACGCCGACGATTGACGAGTATCAGCCGAAATCCACGCTGGTCACCAAGGAACACAAAATCGAGCGGGCGAAATTTCCGTTTATTGATATTCACAGCCATCACTGGAATCCCACGGCGGAAGAAGTGGACCGGCTGGTCAAAGAGATGGACACGATCAATTTGCGCGTCATGGTGAACCTGAGCGGAGGCACCGGAGAGCAACTAAAGAATACGGTGGCGGTGATGAAGGGGCGCTATCCCGACCGCTTTGTGGTGTTCGCGAATATGAGTTACGACGATCTGAACACGCCGGGATTCGGGAAGCGCGTGGCGGCGCGGCTGGAAGAGGACGTGAGAAATGGCGCGCAAGGGCTGAAAATTTTCAAGAATTTCGGAATGGATTTGAAATATTCCAACGGAGAGCGCGTGCACGTGGACGATCCGATATTTGACGGCGTGTTTGAAAAATGCGCGGAACTGAAAATTCCCGTGCTGATTCACGTGGCGGAGCCATCGGCATTCTTCGATCCGTGGGATTACCACAACGAGCGCTGGGAGGAGTTGAAGGAATTTCCGGGACGCGCGCGGCCGCCGGCGAAGTATCCGCCGTTCGAGATGCTGATAGCGGAGCGCAATCATCTGTTCGCGAAGCACCCGCGGACAAACTTCATCGCGGCGCACCTGGCGTTTCATGGGAACGATCTGGAGCGGCTGGGGAAGACTCTCGATTCGCTTCCGAACATGTACGTGGACATCGCCGCGGTGCTGGCGGAACTGGGGCGGCAGCCGTATTCGGCGCACGATTTTCTGGTCAAGTATCAGGACCGCGTGCTGATGGGAAAAGACATTTACGACGTGAATGAATACAAATGGTATTTCCGGGCGCTCGAAACGCGCGACGAATATTTTGAGTATTATCGCAAGCGCCATGCGTTCTGGCGGATTTACGGCTTTCAGGTGCCGGACGAAGTGTTGAAAAAAGTGTATTACAAAAATGCTTTGAAACTCGTGCCGGGGATTGACGCGAAAGCGTTCCCGGAGTGAGGATTCGCACTGCCAAGTAGCGGAGGCGCCCGCCAGCGATATCGCAAATCATCGCCCGACCCAGCGTCCGACGGTTTCAGGTTACCCAATTTTCACTGAACTTCGATTTGCCGCCGGATCTGGTAACGCGCGGCTTCGCCGCACGCTGTAAGGGCTGAGTCCGAGCATTCACGTTTCAACACTTCCACGGGATTATCCATTTTCGCGGAGAGCATCTTTCCATTCAGCAAGCTCACTTTGATTTGCACTTCAAATGTTTCCTTGCCGACCTCGGCGACATATTTTCCCTCGCCGGACTTCTGCACCTGAACCCAGTTATTCGGCGTATCCGCCACCGGTGCGCGCATCCAATCCGCGGGGAACTTCACTTGCGGCCGCGCCGGGGGTACATGGCGTACGAGCAGCGTGGCCGTTTGTTGAGATTGGTCGACGTTTTTCAGCGTTACATCGAAGTCGATCGAGTCTTCGCCGAGCAAAACGCGGGTGCCATCAGCCCAGGAAGAAGGAGTGCCATGTTCGACGTAGAAATGATCCCCCGCTTGGGAAAATTTTGCCGCCCGATCGGCGAGCCACAAATCGCTGTAGAAAGTAAGCAAGTCCGCGATGGGACCGATCAGCATGGGATGAACTTTGCTGAGATCCGGAATGGAAGGCACGCGGTTTGGGGCCAGCGACAGAATCTGGCGAAATTCAGAGCTCGCGGCAGGAAGAGCAACCGGCTGATGGTTTGAGCTCAGATTGGACCATGAGTACTCTTCAAAAAAACTTCCGGCGGCATCTTTCTTGACGACGCCGTCCGCCTGGATTTCGTATTGCCACTGCTGATTGGTTCCTTTCATGCGGTAGGTCAGCTTCTCACCTTCCTGATAACGGCGAGCCAAGAGATTGGAACTTGGCGGGGCAGATTGATTCGCGGCAGGCGCGGGTGGACGGGCGGAAATCAAGACTGTTCCGGCAAGAATCAGGGAAACCGTTGCGAATGACTTTGTCATTTTCCCACTCCAACCCTTGTAAAGAGTCTCCAATCTTACTTCACGGGTTTCGGTTGTGTGGAAAGATGTTTAGAAACCGCCGGGGCGAGCTCTCCCGCCCCGACGCTGGTCCCTTCAAGAAGGAAAGTGTTCTGTGGCTATTCTTCGTGATCGAGCGGTTTGCCGTCGGGGCCTACCTGGACTTCCGATTTCTTTCCGTTTATTTCAACTTGAGCTTCGTAGGCCACCAGCTTGTCTTTTTTGGTGAGGGACTCAACCTTCAGGATTTTTCCTTTGCCGGCTTTGGCCTGCAATCCGGCTTTGACTTCAGGGGAGAGGGAATCGAGCGCGACTTGCTCCTCGATTTCGACGATGGAGCCGTCGGCGGCCATGGAAATATCCTTGCTGTGGCCATTGACGGTCATTTCCGCCTCATAGATGGTTTGCCCGTTTTCTTTTTCGGTGGAGAATCCCTTAATGGTGGCGCCTGCGCTTTGGGCGGCGACCGTTTTCTCGACCGCGGGCGGTAGGTCGGAGCGCTTGATTTTCTTTTCCTGAGCAGACGCGGTTCCTGCAAGCAGTAATCCGCTGGCCGCCATTGCAACGAATAGATTTGCTTTCATGTTCCCTCCTGAATGCGGGAGATTGCCCTCCCGTTAAGGGCAAAGCTACGCCTCACTTTCTAAACAGAAGATGAACGCGGATTGGGCCATCGCTCCGTGCCAACGGCTTCTGCGGGGCTTGCGCTTTTGCTCTTAATCATCTAGAATAATAATCTAGGTTGTTCGAGAGGAGTCTTGCAATGCGCACTGTCGGTATATTCGAGGCGAAACAGAAGCTTTCGGAATTGGTGGATCGGGCTTCGCGTGGGGAGCGGATCAGGATTACGCGGCGCGGCAAGGTGGCGGCGGAAATTGGGCCAGCGCAGGAGAAACCCGACCTGCAAGATATAAAAGAGATCTTCGCGGGGATGGAACGAATCCGGAAACGAGCCAAGCCTCTCCCACCTGGTGTGACCATAAAGGATCTAATCGAGGAGGGACGGCGTTGACGCGGTTTGTGCTGGATGCATCGGTGGCGCTGGCTTGGGTCGTCGATCGAAATCCGGATCCTTACGCAGCCGGGGTTCAGCAGCGGGCGAGCTCCGGTGACCGGGCCACTGTGCCGTCGTTCTGGCAACTGGAGATTAGCAACGTCTTGGCTGTGGTGCACAGGCGCGGCCTGCTGAGCGCGCAGGAAACCGATGAAGGTCTCAAATATTACGAAGGTTTTCTTGCGCGACATACGGACATTGTTATAGCGCTGCCGAGCATGCGAGAACTCCTACGAAGGGCGCTGGAATTGGGGTTGACGAGTTACGATGCGATGTACATTGATTTGGCGCTGACGGAGAATCTGCCGCTGGCCACGCTGGACAAGAGTTTGCGCGCGGCAGCGGCGAAGGCGGGGGTGGCGTTGTTGAAATGAACGGTTGTGCCGGGTGCTATTGGATTTTGGCGGTGACGACGACGGCTTCGGTTCCCGAGCCGGCGGCGAACGGAGAGCCGGTGATCGAGGCCGGCGCGCCGTTGGCACCGAGGCTAAGCGCCCTTACACTTCCCGGACTGTTGTCTGCGACGTAGAGAAACCTCCCGGAGGCATCGACAGCTACTCCTAAGATGCCGACGCCCACCGCGAAGGGAGAGCCAGCGATCGGCGTCAGGCCACCGGAAGCGCCAATTGTGTAGCCAGAGACTTTTCCGTCACCGAATGTTCCGGCAAAGAGATACTTGCCTGACGGGTCCACGCAAACGCTGCGCGGGTTGCTTCCCGTGGTAAAAGGTGAACCAGAAACGGGCGTGGGTGTGCCTGCAACCGCGTCAATCGCGAACGCAGAGATGGTTCCATCAAGAGTGTTTCCAAGATAGAGGAACTGTCCGGTCGGATCGACCACCAGCCCAAGCGGGTTCTTGCCAACCCCTGCAGTGAATGGCGATCCGCTCACTGCCGTCAGTGCTCCAGACTGTGAGTTGATAGTGAACGCGGAAAGTTTGTTGATGTTGAAGTCGGCGGAGAAAAGGAACCGGCCGGAGGGATCGACAATCACGATGCCAGCTCCTCCAGTGAATGGCGAGCCCGCAATTGGCGTGAGGGCGCCAGTGGACGTATCTGTCGTGTACGCGGAAATTCCACCGGCGAAGCCTGCGTAGAGGAATTTCCCTGAGGGATCAACGGTAACGCTGGTGGGGGATATACCCGTCGAAAACGGAGAGCCTGGAACGTTGCTTAACGCGCCCGACGCGGGGTCCGCGGCGTAGGCGCCGACATTGTTTGAGCTGACGTTGGCTACATAGACGAACTTGCCGGAAGGGTCGGATGCGATAGCGGCCGGCGCGGTTCCAGCCGCATAGGGTGAGCCGCTGACGGCGGTCAACGCTCCCGAGGAGGGGGTAACGCTGAAAGCCGAGACGTTATTGGAGCTGTTGTTCGCGGCATAGACGAAGGCGGGTGTGTATACCACAGGGGCTGCGCCGGCGCTGAATGCTAATGCCGAGGCTTGAGGGCGCGTACGTATGCGTCCAGAGAGAGTAAGCGCGCCGTTCGCGGCAATGCTGAATGATTCAATCTCATTTGCCGAAAGATTAGGGACGTATGCAAATTTTCCCGACGGATCGATCTCTACAGCGCGGGGCTGACTATCCACCGGAAAGGGGGAGCCAGCGACCGCGGTCAGCGCGCCGTTGGCGGCAATCGTGAACGCCGAAACGCTGCTCGATCCAAAATTTGCGACATACAGAAATTTACCTGTGGGATCGACGGTGACTCCGGCAATTTCCATTCCGGCTCCGGTTGGGAAGGGAGAGCCAGCCACTTGCGCCAACGCACCGGTTTTCGAGTCGACTGTGAACACCGAGACATCCGTTGAAACGGAGTTGGCCACGAAGACGAATTTACTTGCGGGATCGATGGCCACCGCGGACGGGCCACTACCCCCCGTAAAGGGCGAACCGGTCGCGGGTGCAGGCACGCCCGTCGCCGGGTCGATCAAGAATGCCGCAATCTTATTGGAAACGGAGCTGGCGACGTAAAGCAGACGCCCCGAAGAATCCACGGCGATGGAATCTGCTCCGGCGGTCGCCGCAATGGGCGAACCATTGAGCCCTTTCAAGGCACCCGTCGAAGGATCGATGGAGAATGCTGAAATATTGCCGCCAGCGGAATTTACGGTGAAGACGAACGACCCCGTCGGATCGATCACGATCGCTAGAGAACCAGCCCCTGCGGAGAAAGGTGAGCCGGGAACGCTCGTTAACGCACCTGTGGAGGAATTAATTGCAAACGCTGAAATATTGCCGTCGTTCTCATTCGCGGTATATACAAATTTGTTCCGGGGGTCGACAGCGACGGCCAGCGGTCCCGAACCTACCAGCGCGTAGCCGCTAGCGCGCAGTTGCCCGCTGGCAGGATCCACCGTAAAACGCGAAAGGGTGTTGTCGACATTGTTGGTAGCGTAAGCAAAGCGGGGAACGTTGTTGGAGTTCCCGGAAACGATGAGCAAGATCGTTGAGTTGTTCACCGAGGCGGAGGCCGCCTTGATCAGCGGGCGGCCGATGGCCAGGGCAGTCGCTAATCCGCCAGCATCCACGGTGGCAAGGGTTGTGTCCGATGACGTCCAAGTGACTGAAGTCGTTAGGTCGCTGGTGGAGCCATCGCTGAAGGTGCCGGTAGCTTTCATTTGCTGCTTCGTGCCGGCTGCGACCGATACGTTGGCAGGTGTTACCGCCAAGGAGGTCAATGTCGGAGGCGGAGGCGTGTGCGCGCCGCTGCACCCGACGATGCCTAGAATCAAGAGTAAGAGAGCCCAGAGGGCCTTGTGGATAGGAACCCTCCCAGGAGCTTTTAGCAAGATCTCGGGTTGGTTTCCGGTGCCCCGCTTAAATGCCGTGCAGGTTTGCATTTTGGGATGAGTAATGAGAGGCATAGCCGTATTCCTATTCTGCGATAAAACAAGCAGCGCAATTGGATGTACGCAAACGTACCTGAGGCCTGCAGGCAGGGGCAAGCGAAGAGATGCGACATCTACGGGTGTCGCCATATGTCGCTAGGAAAGCTATGGTGGAGGTAGCAAAGGATTGGGTTAGCTGGGTTTTGGTTAGACCGGCTTTTGCACAGGAAGGCACAGGGAGGGGCAAAAAATAATTGTTGCGGGGACTTGACGGATAAAGAAAAGCTGGTATAGTTACAAATGGCCCGGGGGTTCTAGGGATCGTCGGGCGTGATTAGGGGCATCACAGTCGGGTCGAAGGAAGTCTTCCCAGCGTAAGATCAAGCGAAGGCAAGAAGTAGATCCTATAGTGAGGTTCTTTACGAGCACAGGCTAGAAAGAAGTCGAGCATCGCGTGGAGCCACCCAAGTGTGGGTGGCTGTACCCGGCGCTCGACGCCGGGTTTTTTATTTTGCGGCAGTGATTAGTAGCGAGTGACGAGTGGGGAGAATTTCCGCAAGGGAATTCCGAAGCAAGTCGCAGGGCAACTAAAACACGAAGCAAAAACTCAGCGAAAGCTGGGGTAAGCAGAGCTGGAAGGCGAGGCCGGGCAATCCGGCCGGATAAGTCCCACCAGACACAGTCCCAATGCGATTATTCGCAGGCGCTGCCATGTGCAGTGTGGGACATTCCGATGGACTCGGAATAAAAGTTCTTTGACAACAGAAAGGCTGGCAAGTCCACGCCGATAACCCTGTGTCCCGATTACGGTCGGGCGGGGTGCCATGGTGTGGATTACTTACAAGTTTGCTCGAGTCGAGCAAAACTGTGGAAGAAAAGGCGGCTTATTCAATCGTTTGAGGATCGTAGAAACGAAAGCCTGCTTCCGAAACCTGGGTGACTTGCAAAAGTCACGCAGACTTCACTGTGACCCATGCCCGGGTTGCAAGAAGTTCGGATGCGAGGATGTATGGAGCTACGAAAGTCAAAACGTCGAAGATCGAAAAAAGCGAGGGGTTAACAACCTGAGCTATAAAACGAACAACGACGGCTTGAGTGAGTTTTATGATTAAGCTACTAAGGGCGTACAGTGGATGCCTTGGCGCCAGAAGGCGAAGAAGGACGTGGCAAGCTGCGATAAGCCTCGGGGAGCCGCAAGCAGGCTTTGATCCGAGGATTTCCGAATGGGGAAACCCGGCGAGATGAACTCTCGCTACAGCCCGCTGAATACATAGGCGGGTATGAGCCAACCCAGGGAAGTGAACCATCTCAGTACCTGGAGGAAAATAAATCACAGAGATTCCGAAAGTAGCGGCGAGCGAAATCGGAACAGCCCAAACCCAATTGTTTACAATTGGGGGTTGTAGGACCGCATAAGTAGAGTTACCAAACCGGACATTAGGTGAACCCGCTGGAAAGCGGGGCCAAAGAATGTGAGAGCCATGTAACCGAAAATGGACCGGACTCGAAGCGGTATCCTGAGTACCACCGGACACGTGTAATCTGGTGGGAAACTGGGGAGACCACTCTCCAAGGCTAAATACTCTCTGGCGACCGATAGTGAACCAGTACCGTGAGGGAAAGGCGAAAAGCACCCCTGCGAGGGGAGTGAAATAGAACCTGAAACCGTATGCTTACAAGCAGTCGGAGGGCCATGCACGGACTTCGGTCCGTGAAAGCCTGACGGCGTGCCTCTTGCTTAATGAGCCGGCTAGTTATTCTTACGTGCAAGGTTAAGCGCAAGCGAGCCGTAGCGAAAGCGAGTCCGAATAGGGCGACAAGTACGTAGGAATAGACGCGAAGCGGGATGATCTACCCTTGGCCAGGTTGAAGGTCGCTTAACCGCGACTGGAGGACCGAACAGGTGTGAGTTGAAAATCGCTCTGATGAGCTGAGGGTAGGGGTGAAAGGCTAATCAAATTCCGTGATAGCTCGTTCTCCCCGAAATGTCTTTAGGGACAGCCTTGCGTGAATTGCCACGGTGGTAGAGCTCTGAATGGACTAGGGACCAACTCAGGTTACCGAATCCAATCAAACTACGAATGCCGTGGACAACTGCGCGGGAGTGAGACTACGAGGGATAAGCTTCGTGGTCAAAAGGGAAACAGCCCAGATCGCCAGCTAAGGTCCCAAAGTATGTGCTAAGTGGGAAAGGAAGTGTATTCGCTCGGACAGCCAGGAGGTTGGCTTAGAAGCAGCCATCCTTTAAAGAAAGCGTAACAGCTCACTGGTCAAGCGGATATGCACCAACAATCCAACGGGGCTCAAGCACATCACCGAAGCTGCGAAATGGTTATTTCTTCGGAAATAATCTTTGGTAGGGGAGCATTGCGTGGAGTCTGAAGGTAGACCGAGAGGACTACTGAACACTACACAAGAGACCCTGCCGGCATAAGTAGCGATAAACACGATGAGAACTCGTGTCGCCGAAAGTCTAAGGTTTCCTGAGGAAGGTTAATCCGCTCAGGGTTAGGCGGGTCCTAAGGTGAGGCCGAAAGGCGTAGCTGATGGATAACAGGTCAACATTCCTGTCCCGCCTGGTGACGTTATCACGATGGGGTGACGCAGAAGGATAAGAGAGTCAGGTGATGGATATCCTGATTGGCCACTGAAAGCCGGATTCCGGAGGCAAATCCCCGGGGTCATTCAACGGTGAGAGTGGTGACGAGGTCACACGACCGCAAAGTCTCCTATTTCACGCTGCCGGGAAAATCCCCTAAGGAGTCGTCCAGGTGCCCGTACCACAAACCGACACAGGTAGACGAGGTGAATATCCACAGGCGCTCGAGAGAACACTCGCTCAGGAACTAGGCACATTAGTCCCGTAACTTCGGGAGAAGGGACGCCGCAGTAGGGTTTATAGCCCGAAGCGGTCGCAGCGAATCGCGCTCTGCAACTGTTTAACAAAAACACAGCTCTCTGCAAAGTCGAATACGACGTATAGGGGGTGACACCTGCCCGGTGCCGGAAGGTTAAAGCAAGGGCTCAGCCCGCAAGGGCGAAGGCTTGAACTGAA